>ERZ808028.1779-NODE-1779-length-11972-cov-3.401681_pt1 | contig 11972 bp, 12 predicted proteins | sample MGYA00380184_ERZ808028 | MGnify/ENA primary metagenome ERZ808028 (study PRJEB31490, sample SAMN06133397) | mouse gut metagenome | isolation source: J8_1 | host: mice | place: China: Chengdu | collected 2015-05 ...
GCTTCGACCATTTTTTTGTATAGTTTTTCGTTTACTTCTTCTTCTGTCCAGTAGTAGCCTTGATTATTTTGTACCCACTCAAAGTAAGATACCGTTACACCACCAGCAGATGCTAATACGTCTGGCACAAGTAGAACGCCACGTTCTGTCAAGATTTTTGTTGCTTCTGATGTCGTTGGGCCATTTGCCGCTTCGACAACGATATTTGCTTTAATATTATGTGCATTTTCTGCTGTGATTTGATTTTCAATCGCAGCTGGCACTAAAATATCACATTCAAGTTCTAGTAGTTCTTCATTTGTAATCGTATTTTCGAATAGGTTTGTTACCGTACCGAAACTATCACGACGATCAAGTAAGTAATCAATATCTAAGCCTTCTGGGTCGTATAATGCACCGTTTGCATCTGAAATGCCGACTACTTTTGCACCTAGATCATTCATAAACTTCGCTAAGAAGCTACCCGCATTCCCGAAACCTTGAATCACAACGCGTGCACCTTTGATTTCTAGGTCACGACGTTTTGCTGCTTGCTCAATGACGATGGTTACACCTTGGGCAGTCGCACGGTCACGGCCTTGCGAGCCACCAAGTACGATTGGCTTCCCTGTAATGAAGCCTGGAGAGTTAAATTCATCCATGCGGCTATATTCATCCATCATCCATGCCATAATTTGTGCATTTGTGAAAACATCTGGCGCTGGAATATCTTTTGTTGGACCAACGATTTGGCTTGTTGCACGAACGTAACCACGGCTTAGGCGCTCAAGCTCGCCCATTGACATTTGACGTGGGTCACAGACAACGCCACCTTTACCACCACCATATGGTAAATCGACAATTCCTGCTTTTAATGTCATCCACATCGATAATGCCTTAACTTCTTCTTCTGTTACATTCGGGTGGAAACGAACGCCACCTTTTGTGGGGCCAACAGCATCATTATGTTGTGCGCGGTAACCTGTAAATACCGTTACAGTACCATCATCCATACGAACAGGAATGCGGACTTGTAGCATGCGTAATGGCTCTTTTAAAAGCTCATACATCGCCTCATCATAACCTAATTTTTGCAATGCTTCTTTAATAATCGTTTGTGTAGATGTAAATAGATTCAGATTTTCTGCCATTATACATTCCTCGCCTCTTTACTAAGTATTAGATTACCAATATCGCCCATATTGTAACACAGAACACTCACTCATGCCGACTATTTCTACTTTTTTCATCTATCTTTTTTAAAACGCTTACAAAACAATTAAAAAAAGAGTTGCCCCATTATGAGACAACTCTTTTTCAATCGAAAAGCTGCTTAGTTTAAACCGGATTCTTCAATCCATTCACCGAGCTTTTCTTTTAATGAATTAAAGCCAACCGAGTCTTTTTCGTCCACTCGGTCTTGTAGTGATTTGCGTGGCAATTGTTCTTTTCGCTTTATCGGTTTTGCCTGTAAAGCGCGCAGTGACAGACTAATTTTTTCGTCATTATCCGCAATATCTAAAATCTTCACGCGAACAATGTCGCCGACGTTTAAATGGTCTGTAATGCTTTTTACAAAGCCGTAAGTAATTTCAGAAATATGAACTAAACCTTGCGTGTTAGCATCTAATGCAACGAAAGCACCATAAGGCTGAATACCAGTGACTTTGCCTGAAACAATATCGCCAACCTTATACTTGTTAGACATCGTCATCCTACTTTCCAAACTGCCCTTGTTCTTTTATATATCCATTGTCATTATAGCATAGACGAATTGGTGCTTCAAAAGTTCTCGATTATTTCTGAAAATATCTTTTTTAAATTTTCAAATATCTTTAAATATACGAAATCACAGCATTTTTGAGATTTGAATCATATAAAAAAGAACTTCTACTATATTAGTAGGAGTCCTTTTTTTATTTACTCTTCAACAAAGCCGCTAATTTTAGCACAATTAATTTGCGGGCGGTATCGATGCATTCTTCAATTGGTAACCACATTTGAGAAGACGTTTCATAAATGCGCTGAATTTGATTTCCTAAAGCAGACGGGTCAAACGTTTCTTGCAAGGCTTCAAACAATTTTACTGCTTGGTCATCCTCTAGCTTTAAAGCATTCCATTGTGCTAACATATGCTCCGCTTCTCGCTGTATGTCTATATTGTCCATTGCTTCCACCTATCTATTTCCATTAATACTCGATATAATAGCATAAAATCAACTAATGCAAAAAGAAATGGGGCTAAAAGCAATGAGTTTATTCGATAAAGTTTACACACGTCAACAAACGGATTCATTAAAATGGGACAAATTAAAACTCGTCTACGGACGCGATAATGTCGATGGCATCATTCCAATGTGGGTAGCAGATATGGATTTTGCCGCACCAAAAAGTATCACACAAGCGATTCAAAAACGCCTCGATAATCCCGTTTATGGCTATTCATTTGAAGGTGAAGCCTGCACGACTGCCACAACAAATTGGCTGAAGTCGCAGCATGATACAATTATTGATTCGAGCTGGGTACTGTATCACCAAGGGGTTGTTCCTGCGATTGCCTCTGTTGTGGAAGCATTCACAAGTGAAGCGGACACTGTATTAATGACGGCACCGATTTACCCACCCTTTTTCAATTCACCAAAGCAATTAGCGCGTGAGGTCGCTTTTTGTCCACTAGATGAATCAAATGGTGTCTATACGTTAAATTTCGATAAACTTGAGGCTGCCTTAGCACCTGAACAGGTGACACTCTTTATTTTATGCCATCCACATAATCCAATTGGCTTTACATGGGATGAGGCGGCACTGCGTCAAATCGATGCGCTTTGTGCGAAGCATGGCGTACTATTATTATCCGATGAAATCCATAGCGACCTTGTGCTAACGGGTACCCACACACCACTTCTAAAAATCACGGCGCATCCTGAAAATGTCATTACATTATTTGCGCCAACGAAAACGTTTAATATTGCAGGTATTCATGCAGCGATGATGTTTGTGCCAGACGCGCAAAAACGTCAAACCTTGCAAAAGACAATGCAAAGTCATGCACAAGGTGGCTTAAATATTTTTGCTATTGCCGCAATTGAAGGCGCTTTTAGCAAGGAAGGTGCTAATTGGTTAGCAGAGCTAAAAGATTATTTACGTGCGAATATCCGTTATACAGCTGAACAATTAAATGCAGTTGATGGCTTACGCATCCATGAAAATGAGGCGACGTATTTAATGTGGTTGGATTACCGCGCAACAAATTTAGATGAAAAAGATGTCATGAATCGCTTATTAGATGCTGGTGTCGCATTAGATCCCGGCACAAAATACGGTGAATATGGCAAAGGCTTTTTACGCATTAATATCGCATGTCCTAAAGAAACTCTAGAACAAGGCATTTCACGTATTAAGGCTGTCTTTACAGCATAATTAACTAGCTCTTTCTTATTTTTTCTACACTATACATTTTTAAGTATATTAAACTAAAAAAGCACCATCTATAAGGACGTGTATAAAGAATTGGTCTCTTTTATACACGTTTTTTTTATTTCCCTAAGTATTTTATTGACAAAAATATGATTTTAAATCAACAAAAATAAGATAAATGGCATATTTTTATTATTTAAAACTATGTGTATAGTGTTAATTACCGTTTTAATAAATAGCATTTGCTAAAGAATACACTTGCCATGTGAAATTCAATCTCAAATGCATCTTTTCCCACTGACTTGCTGGTCGGTGGTTTTTTTTATGCCCAAGGATGGGCATAGTTCGGTGTTGCCGCATGGACGCGGCGCTCTTAACCGAACTTCCTCTTCAGGACGTGAACGGATCGACGTTGCCACATAAAAATAATTTTTAATACATTAAAAAAACACCGCATCTCCAAGTGGAGATGCGGCGTTTTATTGTAGTGGCAAATTAATCTTCTACAGTGATTGTGTTGATTTTGATATCTTCTTTTGGTTTGTCTTGGAAACCTTTTTCAACTTTAGCCATTGCATCGATAACATCCATGCCTTCGATTACTTGACCGAATACAGTATGTTTACCGTCTAACCAAGGTGTACCACCGTTGTTTTTGTAACCATCGATAAGCTCTTTTGGCCAGTTGCGTACTTCCATTTGTTTAATGAAAGAGTTATCAACTTTTGGTGCTTGTACGATGAAGAATTGAGAACCATTTGTGTTCGGACCTGCATTCGCCATTGAAAGTGCGCCACGCATGTTGAATAATTCTGGATCGAATTCATCTTCGAATGAAGAACCCCAGATTGATTCGCCGCCCATACCTGTACCGGTTGGGTCGCCACCTTGAATCATGAATGAATCGATAATACGGTGGAAGATGATGCCATCGTAGTAACCGTTTTTCGCATGTGTTACAAAGTTTTCAACTGTTTTTGGTGCTTTCTCAGGGAATAGCTTGAAAGTGATTGGACCCATTGTTGTGTCCATAACCACTTTAATTTCGTTTTCTTGAACTTCTGGTGTTAATTGTGGATACATCGTATCGCTCCTTATGTCAGAAATATTTTACGCTCATAGTCTAACATACATAGCGGACAATTTCAGTTGTAAGCTACGAATTCATTGGATTTTCGATAAATTTGCATGACAACCAGGAAATTTGTGCTATTCTTTTAATGAGTATTTTAATCTAGTCTAGGGAGGTTTCTCGTGAAAAAAGTATTTGGTTCATTCGTCATTATTGCGAGTATCGCCCTGCTTGTTGTGCTATTCCAAAAAATTGGTCTTGAGCTAAAATCCAGTCGTGCATTTAGTGAGCAGTTTGATAATGCTGTACAGATTACAGACCCTACTACGAATGTAGTTCCAACCATTTTAAAAGACCGAAATGGCACGATTTTTTCTGAAGAATATACGGATTGGCGCGAGCCTGTAAAATTAGCGGATATTCCTGAATTTATGCAAAACCTTTTTATTTATAGTGAGGACGCTAGCTTCTACGACCATATCGGCTTTGATATGGCAGCAATCGCTCGTGCCTTTATGGTGAATAACTCAAGTGGTGCCGCCTCACAAGGTGGTAGTACCATTACGCAGCAGCTTGTGCGTATGCGCTACTTAACACAAGAAAAAACATACGAGCGAAAAATGCTTGAGATTTTTTATGCTTATGAGCTAGAGCGTAAATCATCAAAAGAGGAAATTTTAAATAGCTATTTAAATGAAATGTATTTCTCTAATGGCGTTTACGGTGTATCAGCAGCGGCTTCGTATTATTTTGATAAGCCGCTTAATAAATTATCACGCGCACAAATGGCCTTTCTAGCAGCTATTCCTAATAATCCAAGCCTCTATAATCCGCTAACAAATTTTGATAACACAAAAAAGCGACAAAAACGCTTATTGAATAAAATGGTCGAAAAAAATATCGCCTCGAAGCAACAGGTGGCGATTTGGAAAAAAGAAGATATCCATTTATCAATTAAAAAGAAAAAACAAAATCACCCTGCTTATAGCTCTTATGTGATGAATGAGTTAACATGGCTTGTTGCGGAGCGAGATGGCTATCAAAAACGATTAGATGCCGCTAAAACATCTCAACAGCGAGCACGTATTAATAAAGAATTGAAAAAACATGTTACGAAGCTTCGAAATAAGGGCTTAATTATTGAGACAGCGCTTGATCAAACGAAGCAAGTACGCGATACCGCATCGATTAATAGCCTAATAAATGGCCATAAAGACTTACAGGCAGCGAGTGTCGTCATTGATAATGCCACACGTGAGGTTGTGAGCGTCTATGGTGGCAAAAACTTTAAGCACTATGAATTTAACCGTGCCTACCAAGCTGTTCGTCAGCCTGGTTCTGCGATTAAACCTATTTTAGACTATGCACCGTATATCGAAAAATTCCGTGCAACGCCTGATTCAACAGTTAGTGGAGCGCCTTTCTGTCATAAAAATTACTGCCCAGAAAATAAAGACGGTGTCACAGTGAGGGATATGTCACTAGAAACAGGTTTTAAATATAGCTATAATACCGTAGCTATTCGTCTCTTTGATAATGTCGGTCTTGCTACGGCATTCCGTGCACTTAATCAATTTGATTTCCGCTCTGTGACAGAATCGGACCGCCGCTATACATCTGCTCTTGGTGGTTTCGAGTATGGTGTCACAACGGCCGAATTAGCCGATGCGTATACAAGCTTTGATAATGGTGAATATTATCGTTCTCATGCCATTCGCAGTGTGAAATCACGTGATGGTCAGACGCTTTACACATGGCCTGACAAGAAAAAAGAAGTATGGGCTGCATCTACTGCCGAAACAATACGTGCATTAATGCAGGCAACCGTCGCCTCTGGTACAGGTACAGCAATTTCCGTGCCCGGTGCAAGCTATATCGGTGCGAAAACAGGTACGACGAATAACTTTTTCGACCTTTGGACAGCCGGCTTAACAGACCGCTATACATCAGCCGTCTGGATTGGCTATGACACACCGCGCAGTATGCAGGCACTTGAAAACGCCAAGATTCAACAGCATATTTTCTCTTCTATTATGAGACCATAAAAAAGAGGCTTTGACATACGTGTAAAAACAACATCTTCTATGTGCATAAAAAAACCGGAATCGCGCGGTGGTGCGGTTCCGGTTTTTCGTTGCGAATATTAAAAAGGAAAATGACGTGTTTTGTCCCAGTCTCTTTTTTAATTAAATGGTAAGCTCGATACGATGCCGTTGTATAGTTTGAAAATCGCATACGCTAATAATGTTAAAATGACTGCCCACATGACAATCTCAAATAACATCACACCTAGTACTGCACCAAACGAAATGACATCACTCATTTTGTATGTAACGTATATAAAATAAATAAAGGCACTCGCAATAAAAATAGCGACTAAAATATATACACTCGTCAAGCCAACGACCGATGCCAATGAGCCGAAGAAGAAAATGACACTCCCTCCGCGAACTTTTGTGATGGCACTATCAATCGAGTCTTTTGTGAAAAAAAGCATGCCGACATTATGAATTGTTTCGCCAATTAATTTAAGTGCAGAAAAAACCATAAAATAAAGCGTCGAAAAGACAATTAATAAGAGCATGCGCATTTGCACATCTGATAAAAACTCATGCATGCCCCCGTACACACCGATTTTTCGGAATAATATAATGGCTTCATTCACACTAAATAGCCCAAAAGTTAAGCTAAATAAAATGATCGTAATCAATGGTAAATAACTATATAAATAAGGGTTTTTAATCATATCTAGTCCTCTTTAATTAAATTTCGTAGCAACTGTCCTAGCTGGACCTGCTGCTTTCTTGCATGATGAGGCAATTCTAAATGAACCCATAGCGCTGGCGCGAATAACCGATACAGTGCTGCACGTTGCATAACACGACCTTTTGTATAGCGTTTTAGTAGAGCATCTGCTAATGCACTTGGCTTTGGCATGGCTGCTTGGACAACTAAATCTGCTTCCGGTGCTTTCATGCGTCCATTCGTATACGCAATGGAACCCGTATCCCCAAAGACAAGCTGGCCCTCTTCACTTAAAGTTGAGACCGTTGTTACCGACTGCACATGCTGTGTTGCCGCAAAGGCTAACACATCGACAAGTGCCAAATCACTCGCTAATGCACCTTCCGCTAGCTCAATCGTTTTCCCAATCATTGTTGTAATGACATGCTTATTCGGCAACGTTGCCTTTAAGGTGCCAATCGCAAAAACACCCATTACTTGTGCAGTGACGACCGCTTCTACACTACTAAAAAGCGGCATCGTATCGCCGACTGCAAAAGCCCCGACAACCGCATGCTGTGCCTCAAGTGTCGTATTGACGAGTAAAACGCGCACATCTTCTTCGTAGGCCATGAGCGCCGCGCCAAAACCAAGCGCTTCTAAATCCTGAAGCGTTAACACCTGACACGCTAACTCAGCATCATGACAATACGCAATAATACGCTCCTCTATATGCGCTGCTGTTAGCACATTGACTGGTTCGTCTTCATAAGCACGCCATACAGCTAATTGCTCACTTTCGCGATGTGCGTCTGTTAGCTCAAGTCGTTCGTCTGTAATAAAAATTAGCTCATCTATCGATACATCGGCTTCATTTGACGAAGTTTGATAGCCATAGGGTGTATAACTGCCATAACGAATGGCGGATAGTATATGACTTGCTACCATTTGTTTTGAAAATTGCGGCATAAAAAACGTTTCAAGCATCACATTTGCACGCGACCATTTACGTTCGATCATGAGCGCGCCGACCGCCTCAAATATCGTATCGATATCCGCTTCACTTAGCTGCTTGCGGTGATCAAGTCCCACACATAAAATACGTCCTGTCGCTGTTGGAAGAACAGTTAAGGCGCCTTTTTTCAGTTGAATATCTCCTGTCTTCATCCACTCATCCATTGGCACTGACAGTGAGGCTGAAAAGTCAGCCCATCCTGAAACGGTATGCTGATGACGTGAAACGCCGATAATCGTAACGTCCCCCATCTGTTGTTGTTGCTCAAGTCGATAAATCATTCCATCACCTCATTTTAACGCTTCTAGTATACCATGCCGATAGTCGCATGAATGCAAAAAACGAGACAACAGCCACTAGCCGTCCATCTCGCTTTTTTGTTATTAGAAAAATAATTTATACGCTGTATAACCAAACACATTATCATCCTCAAGCTCGTCGAGTTTAATGGGTTTTGCTTGTAGTTTTAAATCAAGTAGCTCTAGAATCATTAACGATGTGCGGTCATCTTGTCCTAATTCCTCAGGTGACATCCAGCGCACTTCGTATAGCTCATCTAGCTGCGCCTTTAAATTTTGCTCTGCGGTATGTGCCGTTAAATAAAATACAGCCAAATTATCGCTAATATCATACTGCAAAACCCCTGTACGAAATCCTAAAAACCCTTGCATCGATGCATGCACATTCGTTTCTTCTTTTAATTCGCGCTGACACGCTTCATCAACCGTTTCGCCCGGTTTTACAAAGCCTGCCGGAAGCGACCATTTGCCATCTAAGCCCCCGTAGCGCTTCATGACAACGAGCCATTCGCCAAGTTCATTTTCCACTAACCCTGCGACTCCAAGCCAAACACGACTGCGTTCATTATTATCCATTGGCGATCTCCTCCTGACAATTCACTACTTTATTGTACGAAGAAATACGCAAAAAAGAAAATTTTAGCTACTTAAAGATATTAAATTTCCCCTTCTTCGCAATGAGACCTGGTCCCCCTACTAAGAAAAGTGCATGATTATCAATCATTTTCTTTAAAACAGCCGCTTTACGTCCTGTATATTCGCGCTCCTTCACAAGCGCTACGCCATCGCCGCTGCCTAGTGAGCAGACAGAACCTTTTAAATTTGGCATAAACGGCTTCAATGGCTCACCCTCAAGCAGATGCTGTAAATTATTTGCAATCGCTTCGCCTTGTTGCATGGCGATTTGCGCTGTCGGTGGGTACGGCTTTTGATGATAGCGGTCTGTAACAATGGCCGAATCTCCGACAATAAATACTTCTGGGTAATCTGCTACGTTTAATGTTGGTAATACTTGCACGCGGCCACCTGTTGACGGAATAGAGGACTGCTCAATTACAGCGGAGCCTTTCACACCTGCCGTCCACACAAGCGTCGATGCCGCAATCGCTTCTTCACCCTGTGGTCCACGCACGGTTACTGCCTTATCGGTTACGCCAATTACAGCCGTTTGTGTTAAAAATTCAACGCCGCGTGCTTCTAGCTGCTGTTTCGCATACAGAGAAAGTGATTCTGAGAAGCCAGGTAAAATGCTCGTATCCGCTTCAGCACAAATGACACGAAGCGCCTCTTGTGGAATATGATAGGCTTGTGCAAGCTTTGGTAATTGATCAACGAGTGAGCCGATAAATTCAATGCCCGTAAAGCCTGCTCCACCTACAACAATGGTCGCATATTCAGGGCTTTGCTCTTTTTCATACATTGCAAATTGTGCATTAATATGCGTCCAAATTTTTGATGCAGATAAGGCATTTGAAATCGACTGGGCATGCTCTTTAATCCCCGGAATACCGTAATCCTGTACTTCAAACCCTAAACCAACAACTAAGTAATCATAATTAAATACACCATTCGTTGTGAGGACTTGCTTGCTATCCACATCTAATGCTTCCACCGTTGCTTGTACAAAAGTCGCTGAATCTTTTAAAAGTGGCTCGATTTCATAGCACACATCATTCGCTGAAATCACACCAGCTGCTGCTTCATGTAACCACGTCGTTTCATAGTGATAATCATTTTTATTAATTAATGTAATCGACACATTGTCTGCATTCACTTTACGCTGCAATGTCACAGCCGTTGCTAGACCACCATAGCCTGCGCCAACAACGACAATCTTCGTTTTTTCCATCACATGAACCCACCTTTAAAAAGTATTTACTATTACCATACCATGAACAATTGCCAAATGCCCAAAAAAAGGGAATAAAAAAGGCTTTGCACAGTGCTGCACAAAGCCTTGGATTCGTTCTTAGCAGTTTCCTGGTGTACCAGCATTTTTTGCTGTACGGAATGAAGAACCACAGCCACATGCTGCGATTGCATTTGGATTGTCGATTGTAAAACCGCCGCCCATTAGCGATTGTTTAAAGTCGATTACTGTACCGTTTAAAATTGGAATATCTTGTTTTGCGACAACAATATTTAAACCAAACTCTTCGTAAGCCTCATCCTCTGGTGATACTTCTGTATCAAAGCCCATTGCATACGTTAAACCACTGCAACCGCCGCCTTTTACGGAAACGCGTAAAAATGCGTTTTCTTCTTCGTTGTTTTCCATCATTTCGTTAATATGGAAAACAGCTGCTTCTGTAATGTCTACTACGTGTTTTGTCATATTTACACCTGCTTTCTCTATAGTATTATCATATCAATTTTCCTAGCAGTCGTAAAATAGTTGAACTCATTTCTTTTTTTTACTTTAATGATATAATAGACCTATAAATAAACATAAGAAATGAGGCCTAAAAATGGACCTATCCCCCTATTATACAAAGCAGGTTGATTGCATTCATTGTAAAAAGAAATTTAATACGACAAAGATTCGCATGAAAATGCTGAAAATTGCGTCAACAGATGCCGATTTTCGTCCAGTTTATGAAAATGATGTACATGGTTATTTTTATAATGCTTATGTATGCGAGCATTGCGGCTTTGCATTTACAGATGATTTTAGCACCTATTTTATGCCCGGCACTTCTGAAGTATTACAACAGCAAATTAGCAATAAGTGGGTCCATCATGATTTTTCTGGTGAACGTTCTCCGCAGCAAGCACTACAAGCCTATCAGCTCGCGCTCGTTTCAGGGCAAATTAAAAAGGAAAAACATATCACACTCGCAGGACTTGCCCTTCGCTGTGCATGGATTTATCGCTCACTCAAACAGCATGATGCGGAGCTACGCTTTATCCGCATTGCGCGCGACCAATACATAGAAGCGTTTTCTACAGGTGATTATGTCAATAGCGGCATGTCTGAAGTACGCGTCGCATATTTAGCGGCTGAATTATCACGTCGCCTTGATGAACGAGAAAAAGCGATTCGCTATTTCTCGATTGTCATCGAACAACAGCGTACATCCAATGAAATAAAAATTATTGATATGGCAAAAGACGCCTGGAACGATATGCGTCAAGTGCAATAAAAAAGAGGAAGTATTCGTAAATTACGAATACTTCCTCCTTCATATATCGTCATTCATTGTGTATTAGAATACTTGCTCTACTTCAACTACGCCTGGTACTTCTTCTAAAAGTGCGCGTTCAATACCTGCTTTTAGTGTAATTGTAGAACTTGGGCAGCTGCCGCATGCACCTAGTAAGCGTAATTTTACAACACCATCTTCTACATCTACTAATTCACAGTCGCCGCCGTCGCGTAATAGGAAGGGACGTAATTTATCTAGAACTTCTTGTACTTGATCTAACATTCGTATCGACTCCTCTCTCTAAAATCATTATAATGTCT
>ERZ808028.1780-NODE-1780-length-11962-cov-3.971056_pt1 | contig 11962 bp, 10 predicted proteins | sample MGYA00380184_ERZ808028 | MGnify/ENA primary metagenome ERZ808028 (study PRJEB31490, sample SAMN06133397) | mouse gut metagenome | isolation source: J8_1 | host: mice | place: China: Chengdu | collected 2015-05 ...
GAGCTGGTGTTCCAGGCCATCCGCGGCGGTCTGGCCGGCTCTACCGTCATGAACGCCAAGGCCCCCATGATGATCGAGGGCAACGACAAGCCCGGCTTCAAGATTGACCTGCACATCAAGGATCTGAACAACGCCCTGGACTGCGCCCACACCGTGGGCTCCCCCCTGCCCATGACCGCCGCGGTGCAGGAGATCTTCCAGTGGCTGCACAACAACGGCTGCGGCCAGGACGATCACAGCTCCATCATCAAGTACTACAAGAAGCTCACCGGCATCGAGTCCCTGTAAGGCCGCCCGACACGAGTGCGAGGTGATCGATCATGAATACGGATTTTATCAAGGGCGTCGTGGTGCCCATACTCACCCCCATCGACGGGGAGGAGCGCATTGACGAGGCCAGGCTCCGCGACCAGGTGGACTACGTCATCAAGGGCGGCGTGTCCGGTATTCTGGCCTTTGGCAGCAACGGCGAGTTCTATATGGTAGAAGAGGACGAGATGGAGCGGGGCCTGAAGATTATGGTGGATCAGGCCGCTGGCCGCGTCCCCGTCTACTTCGGCATTGGCGCCATCCGCACCCAGAAGTGCTGCCGTCTGGCCAAAATGGCCGTGGCCAACGGCGCCGCCGGCGTCAGTGTGCTACAGCCCATGTTCCTCAAGCCCACCTATGACGAGCTGTTCCAGCACTTCAAGGCCATTGCCGAAAGCGTCCCCGGCGCGCCCATGCTGCTCTACAACAACCCCGGGCGGGTGGGGTACACCCTCACCGCCGATCTCGTGGACGCCCTGGCCCATCAGGTGGAAAACATTGTGGGCATGAAGGACACCAGCGGCGACATCACCCTCACCGCCGAGTTCATCCGCCGTACCCGCGACGTGGGCTTCAAGGTGTTCGGCGGCAAGGATACCCTGCTGTACGCCAGCCTGTGCCACGGCGCGGTGGGCGGCGTGTGCACCGCGGCCAACTTCATGCCCGAGCTGATCACCGACGTCTATAACAAGTTTGTCGCCGGGGATCTCCCGGGCAGCCTGGAGGCCCAGTTCAAGCTCAACCCCGTCCGTCTGGCCATGGATCCCGCCAGTTTCCCCGTGGCGGCCAAGGACATGGCCGCGCTCCGCGGCCGGGATGTGGGCGCGCCCTACCGGCCCAGCCTCCCCACCCCGGAGGGCCCCGCCAAGGAGGGCTTCCGCCGCACCATGTCTGAGGCCGGCCTGATTTAAGCCTCTCCGCGAGGCGACCATGGAGGAACGCATGAAACTGAGAAACGACTGTGATCAGATTGTCCGCCGGGCCATCGCCGCTGTCCAGCCCGACGCGGCGGTTCGCCGCGCCCTGGAGGGGAACCCCTTTCAGGGCGGCCGGGTGGTGCTGGTGGCCGTGGGCAAGGCCGCCTGGTCTATGGCCCGCGCCGCCTGCGACTGCGTGGGGGGGCGGCTGGACGGCGGCATCATCATCACCAAGCACGGCCATGCCCAGGGCCCCATCGGCTCCCTGCTCATCCGGGAGGCGGGGCATCCCGTCCCCGACCAGGACACCTTTTCCGCCACGGAGGAGGCGCTGGCCCTCACGGACGGCCTGACGGCGGAGGACACCGTCCTCTTTCTCCTCTCCGGCGGCGGCTCCGCCCTCTTCGAGGCGCCGCTGGTCCCCCAGGAGGAGCTCCAGTCCATCACCCAGAGCCTTCTGGCCAGCGGGGCGGACATCGTGGAGATGAACACCATCCGCAAGCGGCTCTCCGCCGTCAAGGGCGGGCGGTTTGCCCAGCACTGCGCCCCGGCAAAGGTATTCTCCATCGTCCTGTCGGATATCATCGGCGATCCGCTGGACATGATCGCCTCCGGCCCGGCCTACCCCGACTCCTCCACCTGTGCCGATGCCCGCCGCATCGCGGAGCAGTACGGCCTGCGCCTGTCGCCCGAGGCCTCCCAGTGCCTGGAGCGGGAGACGCCCAAGGTTCTGGACAATGTGGAGACCCTTATCACCGGCAGCGTGCGGGAGCTGTGCGCCGCCGCATCCGCGGCCTGCCGGGAGCTGGGCTATGAGCCGGTGCTGCTCACCGACAGCCTGGACTGCGAGGCCAGAGAGGCGGGCGCTTTCCTGGCCGCTGTGGCCCGTGCTCACCAGAACACGGAGCACTCCCTGGCCTTCCTGGCCGGGGGAGAGACCGTGGTGCACCTGACCGGCTCCGGCCTGGGCGGGCGCAACCAGGAGCTGGCCCTCTCCGCCGCCGCCGGCATTGCCGGACTTGAGAACACGGCCGTGTTCTCCGTAGGCAGCGACGGCACCGACGGCCCCACCGACGCCGCCGGCGGCTTCGTGGACGGCGGGACAAAGGAGCGGCTGGCCAGGCAGGGCGTGCGCATCTTTGAGGTTTTGAAGAACAACGACGCCTACCACGCCCTGGCCGCCTGCGGCGGCCTGCTCCATACAGGAGCGACGGGCACCAATGTCAACGACGTGGCGGTGCTCCTCATCCGCCGCTGAGTGGTTCCTTCCCCTTTCGCGCCCCCGACCTTCCCACGCGGAGCCGGGGGCGCGCCCTTTTACCGGCAAGGAGTGATCGGCCATGGACGTCAAACAGATGACCTATATTCTCACCATCGCCCAGGAGGGCGGCATCAGCAAGGCCGCGGCCAAGCTGTTCATCACCCAGTCCGCCCTGGACCAGCAGCTTCTGAAGCTGGAGCATGAGCTGGGCACCCGCCTCTTTTTCCGCTCCCGCAGCAGCTTTGCCCTCACTGAGGCCGGCAGGGTCTACGCGGACTACGCCCGCCGGATGCTGGAGCTAAAAAACGAGGCCTACCGCATCATCCACGACATCGCCGACCGGAGGCGGGGCACCCTCTCCCTTGCCTTCGCCCCGGAGCGGGGCATGGAGATGTTCATGGCCGTGTACCCACGGTTCTATCAGAGCTATCCCGAGGTGACAGTGACCCCGCGGGAGATCAGCGTCCGGCGGCAGTTGGAGATGCTGGCCGGGGACGAGCTGGATCTGGGCTTCATCTCCAGGCCGGAGGGGGAGGTTCCGGGGCTGACCTGCGTCCCCCTCCTGCGGGAGGAGTTCCTGCTCATCACGCCCCGCAGCCATCCGCTGGCGGCCAGGGCCGCGCCGCCGGGCGCGCCCCTGACGGTGCTGGACACGGAGTGCCTCTGGGACCTGACCTTCTGCCTCATCTACCGCTCCTCCACCCAGCGGGAGGTCATCGCCCCCCTGTTTGAGCGGGCGGGGCGAAAGCCCAACCTCTTTCTGGAGACCGCCAGCAACCGGGCCAATGTCTCCATGGTACAGAAGGGGCTGAGCTGCTCCATCGTCCCCGCCTACTACGTCCAGGGGGTGGAGGACGTGGCCTGCTTCCGCCTGTCTGCCCATCCCGCCTGGACCGTGTCTGCCTGCTACCGGCGCAATCGCTACCTGTCCAAATCCGCCCAGTATTTCATCGCCCTGGCCGCCGCCTATTTCCGTCCCGAGTGCGCCGCGCAAGAAAAGGAGTTGCCGCAATGAGCCGCATCTATGAGATCTTTGGCACCAATGCCCACGCCATGACCCGCGCCCTGATGGAGTCCGCCGGCGCAGCGTGCAAAATCCCCTCCGGGGCCTCGGTGGCCCTCAAGCCCAACCTGGTGGTGGCCGCCTCCCCCGAAACCGGCGCCACCACCCACGCCGGCGTCCTGTCCGGCGCCATCGAGTATCTGCGTGACCATGGCTTCCGGGATATCTCCATCATCGAGGGCTCCTGGGTGGGGGACGACACCGGCCGGGCCTTCCGGGCGGCGGGATACGAGGCGGTGGGGAAGAAGTACGGCGTGCCCCTCTTCGACCTCAAGCGGGACAAGACCCGCCGGGTGGACACCCCCCTGCGGCCCATGGACATCTGCTGCCGCGCCCTGGACGCGGACTACCTCATCAACCTGCCCGTGCTCAAGGGCCACTGCCAGACCGCCATGACCTGCGCCCTAAAAAACTGCAAGGGCTGCCTGCCCGACCGGGAGAAGCGGCGCTTCCACTCCGAGGGGCTGATGCGCCCCATCGCCGCCCTGGCCGCCGCCCTGCGGCCGGAGCTGACCATCGTGGACAGCCTCTGCGGGGATCTGGATTTTGAGGAGGGGGGCAACCCCGTCCCCACGGGCCGGATGCTGCTGGGTGAGGACCCCGTGCAGCTGGACGCCTACGGCTGCCGCCTTATGGGCCTGGCCCTGGAGCAGGCGCCCTATATCCAGATGGCCGAGGCCTGGGGGGCCGGCTCCACCCGGCTGGAGGAGGGAGATGTGGTGCGCCTCAACGAGCCCTCCGCGGCGGCGGACTACCCCGCCCCCTCCGGCGCCGTGGCCGCCCTCACCCGCACCGTCCAGGCCAGAAGCGCCTGCTCGGCCTGCTACGCAAGCCTGGTGCGCGCCCTCCACACCAGCGGCGTACAAGGCCTACCCATAGCCATCGGCCAGGGCTGGCGCGGAGTTCCCTTTGACGGCCTTGGAATCGGCGCCTGCTGCAACTGCGCCAAAGAGCGCGTCCCGGGCTGCCCGCCCCCGGCAGAGGACATCCTGCGCGTCCTCTCCGCCCGCTGCTGAGCCCCACGGGGAATGCGCACCTGATTTCCCTCCGAAGTCAGGTGCGTTTCTGCGTACAGGCGGCGAACCCCCTCCAAATCCGGTATTTACACCGGCTCCTTTCTCCCGTACAATAGAGGTGATTTCCCGGCCCGCCCGGAGAGGAGCACCGCTATGGATCTTCTGCAATGTCTCATGGATTCCTCATCCCATGCCATTTTCACCCTGGATCGGGATGGCATCATCACCCATATCAACCAGCAGGCCAAGGTGAGGTTCGGCCTCTACCACAACAGCCAGCACCCCCACCCCGCCGGGCGGTTGGAGCCGGGCGACCTGGTGCTGATCGCCGACACAGCCATCGGCGCGGACGACGGGGCGCTGCGGCCGGAGGATCTCGCCCGTATCGGCATCCGGGAGCCCAGGCTCCGCGTCAACGACCGGCTGGTGGCGGCAGGCGTCTTCGACATGCCCGGCCGGCGGCCCGTCTACAAGTTCCTGCCAGACCAGGACGCGGACAGCCTCTGTCTGGAGACCGTCTGTGAGGGGATCCCGATCCGCCTCTCCATCGAGCGCCGCAGCGTCACCGTTACGATAAGGGACACCGTCTACACCATCGGGTATTTCCGCTGCATTGGACAGATGGTGGTTCTGGACGGGGCGACTGGCCGGGTGAAGTTCTGGCAGGAGAAGGGCTACTCCGCCCGCAGGGAGGGCATCGGCCACCTGCTCCGGGGCGGCTCCTACAGCGAAAAACGGGCCGGGCTGTCCCTCCAGGTGGAGGGCTATCACTTCCGCGACTTCTTTGAGGGGGCGCAGTTTGAGCGGGATCTCGCCCGGGTGCTCAACGGACAGGCGCCGAGGCTTGAGGACCGGGAGTACGAGATCAACGGCTTTGAGCTGGTGGCCACCCTTCTCCCCGTGCCCGGGGCGGAGGGCGGACGCCCGGACGGAGTGATCGTCAAGTTCCGGAACATTGAGGATATCCATGTGACCATCCTGGAGCGCAACAATGCCATCAAGATGGCCGAGCGGACCTACCGGGAGACCGCCCGCAAGGACGCGCCCCAGGAGGCGTCCTTTGCGGAGCGCTTCGGCTTCGACACCCTGCCGGCCTCCGTCCGGCACCGGGTCTACAAGCTGTCCCAGCTGGACTGCGGCATCCTGATCACCGGCGAGAACGGCACCGGAAAGTCCTTCCTCGCCCAGGCCATCCGTCAGGCCCAGCCCCGCCGCGGCCCCTTCGTCACGGTGGACTGCGCCACCATCTCCCCCACCCTGTTTGAAAGCGAGATGTTCGGCTATGTGGGGGGCGCCTTCACAGGGGCGAACCCCCAGGGCAAGGCGGGCTTTTTTGAGGCGGCCGACGGCGGCACCATCTTCCTGGACGAGATTGGCGAGATCCCCCTCCAGATCCAGGCCAAGCTGCTCAGTGTAATCCAGAACAAGGTGGTCTGCCGGGTGGGCTCCACCCGGTCCGTGCCGGTGGATGTGCGCATCCTGGCGGCCACCAACCGGGATCTGAGGGCAGAGGTGGCCGCCGGGCGCTTCCGCCAGGATCTCTACTACCGGCTCAGCGCCTTCTCTGTGGAGCTGCCTCCCCTGCGCAGTTGTCCCGAGGACGTGTGCTTCCTCATCGACCGGCTGATGGAGAAGATTCCCCAGAAGTACGGCGTCCCGCCCAGGAGCCTGTCCGGCGAGGCCTTTGGCAAGCTGCTGGCCTACAACTGGCCGGGCAACATCCGGGAGCTGGAAAACGTACTGGAGAACGCCGTGGCCCTCTCCGAGTCGGAGCTTATCTATGCCGAGCACATCCACCTGGAGGGCACAGCGCCCGCCCCGCTCACGCTGAAGGAACGGCTCAAGCGGGAGGAAAGGCAGATTCTCCGGCAGACCCTGGCCCAGTGCGGCGGCAGCCGTGTGAAGGCCATGGAGCTGCTGGGCCTGTCCAAGACCGTGTTTTACGGCAAGCTGAAGGAATACCAACTGGACTAAACACGTCCTGTTTTTGGGAAATGGAGTTCGGAAATCCGAACTCCATTTCCCGTTTTTTTCACCCAGGTTCCGGGGATGCTGGATCTTGCGCCCCATGTTTTGCGGATTCTGTCTGAATTTGACGGCCATATTTTGTTGGAACCGCTGAACTTCGCCCCCCTTGGCCGCCTGGCATGCAGCTTGCATAGGCAATGAGACAAGGAGCACGTTTAATGGGAGGGAGCCTTCGATGCAGTTTTGGAAAATGAACGGCGCAGGCAACGACTTTATTATCCTCAACAATCTACAGGAGGGGCTGTCGGCGGATTGCTTTCCCGCCCTGGCCCGGCGGCTGTGCGAGCGCCGCCTGTCCATTGGGGCGGACGGTCTGATGGTGGTGGAGCGGCCGCAGTCCGGCGGGGACTACCGAATGCTGTTTTACAACTCCGACGGCAGCGCGGGCGAGATGTGCGGCAACGGGGCCCGGTGCATCTGCCGCTATGGCTATGAGATCGGGCTGGCCGGAGAGCTCCAGAGGGTGGAGACCACCGCTGGCCTGGTCACCGGCCGGCGCATCACCCGGCGGCAGTATAAAATCGAACTCAACCGGCCCACCACCCTCCGGCTGGACTACCCCGTGGAGGTGGACGGCAAGACCTATCCCTGCTCCTATGTGGAGCTGGGAGATCCCGGCCTGCCCCATGCAGTGGTTCCGATTCCGGGACTGCGCGGCCGGCCGGAGGCGGAGCTGTTCGCCCTGGGGCGGAAGCTGCGGGCCCACCCCGCCTTCCCCAAGGGCGCAAATGTCAATTTCTTCGATGTGGAGGGACCGGGGCGGATCTGGGAGCGCACCTTTGAGTGGGGCGTGGAGGGCTTCACCTACGCCTGCGGCACGGGCACCGGCTCGGTGGCCGCCGTGCTGACCCTCCAGGGCGCGGTCAGCGGCCGGGCGGTGGCCGTCCAGATGACGGGGGGCGAGCTGGTGGTGGATGTGGAGCGCCGCGGCTCCACGGTGGAACACCTCTTTCTGACCGGGCCCACCAATTTGGTTGCAAAAGGGGAGCTCACCGACGAGGAACTGCCCCTTTGAGTGATAGAGCGGCCGCCGGTGCGGTACACTGAGAGAGGAGGTGACGCCGCATACCCCACCGGCAGTTCTGTGTGTTAGAAGAAAGAGAGGTATTGTTATGGACAAATCCACAGTTATGAAGAACTACCGCTTCCTGGCCCTGATGCTGTTTGCCATGGTAGCCGGCTGCGTGGCCGGCTGGTTCTTTCCTGAATTTGGTCACTTTATCAAGCCCGCCGGCACCGTGTTCATCAATATGATGTTCTGCGTGGTGGTGCCGCTGGTGTTCGCCTCCATCTCCAATTCCGTGGCCAGCGTACGCAGCCGGAAACGGGCAGGCAAGATCATGGGCACCACCGTGCTCACCTTCGTGGTCACCGGCGCCGTTGCCGCCGTCATCATGTTCATTGTCATGAAGCTGGTTCCCCCGGTGCTGGAGCCCTGGACCGACATGGCCACCGAGGCCATCGGCGAGCACGCCTCCCTCGCCGACATGATCGTGAACTTCTTCACCACCGACGACTTTGTGGGCCTGCTGAGCCGCAGCGCCATGCTGCCGCTGATCGTCTTCTCCATCCTGTTCGGCTTTGCCACCAATCTGGTGGGCGGCCCCGACCACGTCATCGGCAAGTTCCTCGACGGCCTGACGGAAGTAATGATGGCCTTTGTGAAGATCATCACCTATTACGCCCCCATCGCCTTCTTCGCCCTGTTTGCGGATCTGGTAGCCACCTACGGCTCCAGCGTGGCCTCCGCCTATGGCCGGGCCATGGTGGTATACTACCCCCTGTGCTTCATCTACATCTTCACCGCCTTTCCCCTCTTCGCCTATATCGGCGGCGGCAGGCACGGCATCAAGACCATGTTCCAGCACATCGCAAGGCCCGCCATCATGTCGCTGGGCACCTGCTCCTCCTCCGCCACCATCCCCACCAACCTGCGTGAGGCGGAGGACACCGGCATCCCCAAGGATGTGGCCGATATGGTCGTGCCCATGGGCGCCACCATGCATATGGACGGCTCCTGCTTCTCCTGCGTGCTGAAAATCGCCTTTGTCCTGGGGGCCATGGGCGTGGATATGCCCTGGACCATGCTCCCGGCGGTGGTGGCTGTGGCGGTGCTCTCCTCGGTGGGCATGTCCGGCGTGCCCGGCGGAGGCTACATCGGTGAGTACATCATCTGCTCCATCTTCTTCCCCCAGCAGATTGAGGTTGCCTTCCCCATCCTGGTGGCCATCGGCAACCTGGTAGATCCCCCGGCCACAATGATCAACTCCGCCGGAGACTATGTGGTGTGCTACATCGTCGCCCGCGTCACCGACGGCAAGGACTGGCTGGACAGGGCCATTGCGGCCAGACACGCCAAATAGCATCCCCCCGGGGCCCCCTGCGGGGCGGGATATCTTCCAGAGAAACAGAAAGGAAATGAGACATGATCTGCGACAACCTTACCGTCTCCAACGGGCGCCTGCTCTTTGCCGGTCAGGACACCGTGGAGCTGGCCCGGCAGTACGGCACCCCCCTCTACCTGATGGACGAGGACCGGATCCGCGCCAACTGCCGGGTGTATACCGAGGCGTTCCGCAGGCACTTCGGCCCCGGCGCCCGGCCCCTGTACGCCAGCAAGGCCAACTCCTTCCAGCGCATCTATGAGATCATGCGGGAGGAGGGCATGGGCATTGACGTGGTGTCCTCCGGCGAAATTTACACCGCCCTCCGGGCGGGCTACGACTTGGGCCAGGCCTACTTCCACAGCAACAACAAGACCGATGAGGATATCCGCTACAGTATGGATCACGGTATCGGCTATTTTGTGGCGGATAACGTGGAGGAGATCAAGGCCATTGAGGCGGAGGCCGCCCGGCGGGGCATTAAGCAGCGGGTGCTGCTCCGCCTGACCCCCGGCATCGACCCCCACACCTATGAGGCCATCGCCACCGGCAAGGTGGACTCCAAATTCGGCAGCGCCATCGAGACCGGCCAGGCCGAGGAGATCACCCTCTTCACCCTCCGCCAGCCCCATGTGGAGCTGGTGGGCTTCCACTGCCACGTGGGCTCCCAGGTCTTTGCCGAGGACGTATTTGAACGGGCCGCAGTGATCATGCTGGAGTTCGCCGCCCACATGGAGAAAGCCCATGGCTACCAGACCCGGCAGCTTGACCTGGGCGGCGGCTACGGCGTGCGCTACGTCGAGTGCGACCCCGTTCTGGACGTGGACGCCAAGGTGGCCCAGGTGGCCGCCGCGGCCAAGGGCGCCTGCGCCCGCCTGGGCATCGCCCTGCCCGAGATTCACATGGAGCCCGGACGCAGCATCGTGGGAGACGCGGGACTGACCCTCTACACCGTGGGCACGGTCAAGGAGATCCCCGGCTATAAAAACTACGTCTCGGTGGACGGCGGCATGCCCGACAATCCCCGCTTCGCCCTCTACGGGGCCAGCTACACCTGCCTGCTGGCCAACAAGCTGGACCAGCCCGCCGAATTTCCCTGCTCGGTGGTGGGCCGCTGCTGCGAGAGCGGCGACATCATCCAGGAGCACGTCCTGCTGCCCGGGAGCGTGGGCCGGGGAGACCTTCTGGCGGTATGCACCACCGGCGCCTACAACTACTCCATGGCCTCCAATTACCACCGCCTTCCCAGGCCTCCCATTGTCATGCTCCGGGGCGGCAACGAGTCCTATGTGGCAGTCCGCCGGGAGTCCCTGGAGGATCTGTGCCGCAACGACCTGTAAAAACGCACAAGGGAGCGGCCCCACCGGGGGCCGCTCCCTTCCAGCCTGTTGAAAATGTGTTTTCGACAGGCTGCCGGACTTTTGGAGCCTTTTGAACGGTTCGAAAAGTCGTTTGATCCGGCGTGAAAGACAACCCGGACGGTTTTCTTTCACACGATCTTTCCCTTCAAATTCTTTTGTGGGGAGGGTTTATTGGCAGCTGCTCTCATCCGCTCAGCTGAGCACCTGCTCCAGCTCCAGGGTGACGGTGCCGTCCTCCCGCACAAAGCAGGGGATGCCCAGGGAGCCCCTGGCCTTGGGGCCTTCGAAGACGGGGCTGCTCTCCCGCAGGGCCAAATAGGCCTTCAGATCGGGCAGGCTGGCGGACAGGTTCTGGAAGGTGATATCCGCCTTGGCCTCAACCAGCTTGTTGAGGGCGTACAGGGTATCCGGGCACAGGTGGCTGCCGATCACGGTCACTTTCATCTTGTCTCCTCCTTACTTTACGGCAATGGCTTCAATCTCGCACAGGGCGCCCTTGGGCAGAGCCTTCACCGCCACACAGGAGCGGGCGGGCTTGGAGGTAAAGTACCTGGCGTACACCTCGTTGAAGGCGGCAAAGTCGGCGATGTCGGCCAGGAAGCAGGTGGTCTTGACCACCTTGTCGAAGCCGGAGCCAGCGGCCTCCAGAATGGCGCCCACATTCCTACAGCTCCACTCGGCCTGGGCGGCGATGCCCTCGGGCATGGTGCCGTCGGCGGAGTTCACCGGAAGCTGGCCGGAGGTGATGACAAGGCCGTTGGTCTCGTAGGCCTGGGAATAGGGCCCGATGGCGCCGGGGGCGTGCTTGGTGTCGATGATAGTCATGGCAGATTCTCCTTTTATAAATGGATCAATGGATGGAACAGACAGAGGTGAATGGAGCTCAGACCCGGCTCTTTTTGGCGGCCGCGGCCTTGGCCAGCCACTCCTTGCCCTCCACCAGGCGGGTGACCAGCATGGAGGCGATGGTGTCGCCGGAGGCGTTCAGGCAGGTGGCGGCGGGGTCGAACAGGAAGCCCAGGGTGGCAATGATGGGGAAGGCTTCGGCGGGGAAGTTGAACATGGAGACGATCAGCATCTCGCCCACCAGGCCGCCTCCGGGGGCGCCGGAGAGGACGAAGGCGGACAGGATAGCCACCACGATGGCCATGCCATAGGTGCCCGCGCCGGAGAAGTCCATACCGAACACGCCGTAGAGGAAGGCGATCTTGGTGATGGAGCTGAGCACGGAGCCGTCCATGTGCATGGTGCAGCCCATGGGCAGCACCAGATCGCTGACGTCCTTGGGCACGCCGATGCTGTCACAGGCCTCCTTGTTCACGGGGATGGTGGCGGCGGAGGACTGGGTGGCAAAGGCGGTGACGGCGGGGCGCAGGATGTTTTTGACCATGGCCGCCACACCGCGCCGGCCGCCGGCCAGGAAGGCGTAGAGGGGGAAGAAGATCACCCCATAGAGGGCGCACAGGGGGTAGTAGACCAGCATGGAGCGGCCGTAGTCGCCGATGATCTCGGGGCCGTAGGTGGCCACCAGGTTGGCGAAGTAGGCGCCTAGGCCGATGGGGGCCACCAGCATGATGATGCCCACGAACTTCATGATGATGTCGTTCAGGTTGGCCAGCAGCT
>ERZ808028.1785-NODE-1785-length-11915-cov-24.905812_pt1 | contig 11915 bp, 14 predicted proteins | sample MGYA00380184_ERZ808028 | MGnify/ENA primary metagenome ERZ808028 (study PRJEB31490, sample SAMN06133397) | mouse gut metagenome | isolation source: J8_1 | host: mice | place: China: Chengdu | collected 2015-05 ...
GTCCCGCACCTGCAGATAATTGTCCAGTGCCTGTCTGTGACGATCTGTATACCCCGAGCGGGAGATATTGCCGCCAAACATTCGTCTGTGGTACAAGGTTGCCGTCAACACCCTGACACTGGAAGCATTCTTTAGAACCTGCAGCAGCATTGTGTAATCCTCGCCAATGGTGATGTGTTCCCTGAAATCAATGTTCTCAAACAGCTTCTTTCTGTAGAGTTTCGCCCATGGTCCCGTTGCCAGACTCCTTGTCCCGTGTATTTCATACACACTCCGCGCAAAAGAGGACCAGCCTGTCACGTCTTCCTGCGGCAATGGCCGCTGTCCTACGATCTTACCGTTTTTATACACATCCTCATATGTGCAAAACACAACGTCCGCTCCCGAATTGCACAGCTCTGCCTCCATCAGCGTCAACATATTCCCGCTGATCCAGTCATCCGCATCCACGAACATGACCAGCTCCCCGCGCGCCATCCCGATCCCGCATTTTCTGGATGCCGCAGGTCCCTGATTCCTATTGTGTACTACACGGACATTGCCGTGCTGCGACGCATATCGATCACAGATTGCTCAACTGGCATCCGTTGAGCCGTCATCGACCAGCAAGATCTCCAGATCTGTATATGTCTGGCGCAGTACGCTCTGGACACACTCGTCCAGATAACGTTCCACATTGTAGACAGGGACGATAACACTTATCAAACAATCCATTTTTAATCCCATAAGCTCAGATCGATCATGGCATTCTCCGTCATGATACAGGCAACCTTGTAATTGTACATGGAATCGATCTCGATCGAGACTTCATCCGGCATGATATACGGAACCGAATTCTCCGAGTGAAACAGCTGATGCGCCTCAAAGTACGCCCATCCTCTGTCAGATGAAGATACCCTTCTTCTGAAACGGTAATGTATCCGCGGTTTTTCAGGTTTTTGACGGCGACGCTCACGCTCGGCTTTGAAAAATTCAGCTCGGTTGCCACGTCGATGGAACGCACCACAGAGAGGCGGCTGCTCAAAATCAGTATTGTTTCAAGGTAATCCTCAAGGGATTCCTCGGCTTTGTGTCGGATATAACTCATGGTATTACTGTACTCCTTTCCGGAACAAAATCCCGTCCGTGAGTTAATCCTAACACTTTAGGGAGGCCGGTGCAAGGTCTGAAGGCAAAAAGGGTATTATTAAATTTTATCAGCGTTACTTTTCACGGGTAGGGGAACCCTGTAGTCATTAATTGTTCAAAGTGCTGAATTTGAAATCTTTCCAGCTGTGCGGCTGGAAAGATTTTTGTTCTTAACAAAAAATACCGGGAAACAGCGCATACGAGATTTACCGGGAGATCATCAAGGACAATATCGACTATGACATTCTCATGCAGGATATGAAGTTTGACGGGGACAGGCTTAATGAGATTGTTGACCTCATGCTTGAAACCGTATGCACCCGGAGAAAGACGATCCGCGTTGCCGGGGACGACTACCCGGCAGAGCTGGTGAAAGCAAAGTTTATGAAGCTGGACGGTGAGCATATCCGCTTTGTGCTGGACTGTATGCGGGAGAACACAACCAAAATCCGCAACATCAAGCAATATCTGAAAGCAGCCCTTTTCAATGCCCCGTCCACGATTGGGAACTATTACACGTCCCTTGTATCTCACGACATGGCAAGCGGCGCACTTGCGCCAAAGGAGCCGCACGACCCTTATTCATTCAAACCGGGCGAAAGCCTGTAAAAACAAAAAGGAGGATTTTATTATGGCACAGAAAATGACGGGAGCATTGGTATTTGACGAACGCACAGACCGCTACGACATTCGCTTCGACCTTGCCAGCTACTACGGCGGGCTGCATTGCGGGGAGTGTTTCGACGTGTTCACCCGCGGCAAGTGGAAGCCCACCCGCATTGAAATGAACATGAAACAGGAATGGTATTTAGTCGGTATCAGAGCCGACGACCTTAACGGGCTGCGGGTGCGTATCTGACCGCCGCCCCATAGACTGACGCGAAAGGAGGACGCGACACCATGCAGGACGAGATCAACGAAAAAACCGTTGCCCTGTATATCAAGACCGGGAAGCTGACCGCCGAAGTGCTGCAAAAGGCTATGAAATCCGTACTTGCGCAGACAAAGAAGCAGATCGGGAAGCAGCCCCACGGGAAACAGACCCTAAAGCAGCTTATGAAGCAGAACACAGGCGTTTCCAACATTGAGATCACAAAGGACAATATCAAGGCATTTCAGAGTACCGCGAAAAAGTACGGTATCGACTTTGCGCTGAAAAAGGACGTGACGGAAACCCCGCCCCGCTACCTTGTATTCTTCAAGGGCAGGGACGCGGACGCGCTGACCGCCGCTTTCAAGGAGTTTTCCGCAAAGAAGCTGACGCAGGACAAAAAGCCCTCTATCCGAAAGGCGTTAGCGGCTTTCCGGGAAAAGGCAAAGGAACTGAACACCAGCCGCCAGCAGACGAAACACAAGGACAGGGAGGTATCGCTATGAAGCCGGAGATCAAGAAGCTGCTTATCCTAAATGCCCCCTATCTGCTCTTTGTGTACCTGTTTGACAAGGTGGGCGCGGCTGTCCGGCTTTCCCCCGGCGCAGACATGGGCGCAAAGGTTTTACATCTTGGGGAGGGCTTCACCGCCGCCTTTGCTTCCGCTGCCCCCAGCTTCCACCCCACTGACTTACTGATCGGCATTGCCGGGGCTGTCATTATCCGGCTTGCGGTCTATATGAAAGGCAAGAACGCGAAGAAGTACCGCAAGGGCATTGAATACGGCTCTGCCCGCTGGGGAACGGCAGAGGACATAAAGCCGTACATAGACCCGGTATTTGAGAACAATATCCCACTCACGCAGACGGAACGGCTCACCATGAACAGCCGCCCAAAGCAGCCAAAGTATGCCCGTAACAAAAACATTCTTGTAATCGGCGGTTCCGGCAGCGGCAAGACCCGCTTTTTCGTCAAACCGTCGCTCATGCAAATGCACTCAAGCTATGTTGTCACTGACCCGAAAGGGTCACTATAATAAGGATAGAAAGGACGTGAAAATACAAAACAGGAGGTTACACACATGAGGAAACAGGAGCAAAAAGGCAAAATCACGGCGTTGTACGAAAGGCTATCCCACGACGATGGGCGGTCTGACGAGAGCGTGTCCATTGAAAATCAAAAGCGCATCTTGGAGGACTATGCCCGAAAAAATGGCTTCACCAATGTCCGCCACTTTACCGATGACGGAGTGCGTGGAACGACCTTCAAACGGCCCGGCCTGGACGCTATGGTGAACGAGATACGGGCCGGGAATGTGGCCACCGTCATTGTCAAAGACCAGAGCAGAATAGGCCGTGACGTGGTGGAGGTTGGCCTGTTGAAGCGCACCTTTGACGAGTACAACGTCCGCTTCATCGCTGCCAATGACAACCTGGACACCGCCAACGGATTTGACATCATGTCCATTTTCCGGGACGTGATAAATGAATGGTACGTTGCCGACACCAGCCGCAAAATCAAGAGCGTTTTCAAGTCCAGAATGGAAAAGGGCCTGCGTTGTTCGGGGGCTGTCCCCTATGGCTACCTCGCCTCCAAAGAGGACAAGGGCGAGTGGGTGATCGACGAGGAAGCCGCCGCCGTTGTGCGCCGCATCTTTCAGATGGTCATGAATGGTCAGAGCGTCAACGGCATCGCCCGGACGCTGCGGGCCGAGCAAATCCCCATCCCCTCCGAACACTGGAAGCGCATCGGCTGTCCTGTCCGCGCCAGCAGCTACCGCGACCCCTACGCCTGGTCTGCCACCACCCTGGGCTATATTCTCAAAAGGCCGGAGTACCTGGGGCGCAAGGTGTTGGGCAAAACCGTCTGTGAGAACTACAAGACCAAAAGCACCCGCAGGACTGCGCCGGAGGAGCAATTTGTGTTCGAGGGAGCTGTCCCCGCCATCATTGACGAGGAAACGTGGCACAATGTCCAACGGTTGCGGGAAACCAAGCACCGGACACCCAAGCGGAGCAACGTCCCCAATCGTCTGACTGGATTGCTCTACTGTGCCGACTGCGGCGCAAAGCTGACCCACCACAACAGCCTCGTTCAAGGCAAGTATATTGACGACGCCTTCACCTGTTCCAGATACCGGGGAATTGTCCAAGATTGCACCATTCATTATGTCCCCACACAAAAGCTAGAAGCAGCGATCCTCTCCACCATCCAGCGGATAAGCTGGTATGTCCGTAACAACGAGCAGGAGTTTGCCCAGCGTGTCCGGGAAGCGTCCAGTCTGCGCCAGGAGGAAGCGGTCAAGGATTGCTGGAAGCAGATTGCCCAGGCAAAGAAGCGCCACGCTGAACTGGACGGATTAGTGAAGAAGCTATACGAGGCAAACGCCACGGGCAAGCTGCCGGACAAGCATTTCAGCCGCCTTCTTGCTGAGTATGACGAGGAACAGGCCACGCTGGAAGCCTCCATGACAGAGTGGCAGGGCTTGCTGGACAACTGGAACGCCGACCGGGTGAGGATGACGGAGTTTATCAACCTTGCCAAACGGTACACTGACTTTTCGGAACTGACTACACCCATGCTCAATGAGTTTATCGAGAAAATCGTTGTCCACGAGGGCAACGGACGGGGAAATCAACGCCGTCAGCGGTTGGATTTTTACTTCAATTTTATCGGCGTGTTTGAAGTTCCCGCCGATGTTGTGACCCCGATGGAGCAGGCAGAAGAACGCCGCCAGCAGGAGGAACAGGCTGAGAAAGAGAAACGCTCCAAAGCGCTCGCCCAGGCCCGGTATGAGAAGTATAAGCAGGAGCGCCGTGAGTTTACCGCCAGGAAGCGGGCGGGCCTGTTGACCCCGGAGGAACAGGCGGAGGAAGAACGGCGGTTAGAACGCAATCGGGCCTATCAGAAGAAACAGCGCGACAAGAAAAAGGCCAGCCAGCCGGAGAAACCCCGCAAGCGGTCGTTGGAGGAACTTGCCAAGCTGGACAGGGCTGGGGCTGACCTCGCCCTGGAGGAAGCGGAGCGGCTTGCGGCGTACCGCCGGGAGAAAGCCGAGCAGCACAAAGCATGGCGCAACAGGCAGAAAGCCACGCAGCCTCCAAAGCCACAGCAACGGACGTTGAAAGAACTTGCCGAATGCTCTAAAGCGGGCTTGCCCCTCACCCCGGAAGAAGCGGAACGATTGGAAGCCCACCGCAATCGGAAAAAGACGGCCTTGCAGGATTTGAAAGCCCGCACCGAAACCGACCCGGAAGCGGCAGCAGAGTTAGCGAGGAAGCGGGCATATAATTCCGATGCTACCAAAAAATCCCGCCAGAAGATGTACGCAGATGCCGCCGCTGGAGATCCAGATGCCCAGGCCCGGTATGAACGTCATCTTGCCGCAAGGCGGGAGAACTACCACAGGAAGAAACAGGCAACGGTGGCTGAAAAGGATGGTGCAAAATAATGGGTACTCTATTGGTAATGGCACTTGCAGAAATGCACGATATCATGTATAATCAAAATATACTCATGCTCTGTTGGAGGTGACACAATGCTTATTGCACTTTCTGAATATGCAAGGATGCACGATAGGAGCAGTGATACACTTCGTCGACTTGCGGAGAATGGCCAACTAAAAACGGCGCAAAAAATTGGACGGAACTGGGTTGTCGATAGCGAAGAAGATTATCCCGTCAAAAAGCGCACTAAATCTAAACCTATCACCATTGTATCACTTTTTTCTGGATGTGGCGGAATGGATTTAGGCTTTATAGGTGGATTTGATTTTTTAGGAAAAACTTATCGGCGCACAGGTATGGAGATAATTTGGGCAAACGAACTTAATCCGGCTGCTTGTAGAACATACCGCCAAAATTTTGGAGATTATATTGTTGAGGGGGATATTTGCGAACAAATAAAAAATTTACCATCGTCCGCAGATATTGTCGTTGGTGGTTTTCCCTGTCAGGATATTTCTATCAATGGTAAGATGCTGGGCGTGAACGGAAAACGAAGCAGTTTATATACTTATATTGTGGAAGCCGTCAAGAAAACAGAGCCAAAAGTTTTTGTAGCTGAAAATGTGGGCGGCTTATTGTTGAAGCAAAACGAATATTCTCTTAATCGTATTGTTGCGGATTTCAATTCCCTGGGGTACGATCTGACATATCAATTATACCATGCAGAAGAATACGGAGTACCGCAAACCAGAGAGAGAGTAGTTTTCGTTGGAACAAAAAAGAGCTTGCCTAAATTTGTTCCACCAATGCCGACAATTCAAATTCCGGTTACAGCGTATGAGGCACTTCACGATTTAGAAGGTCATCCAGAAGATAGACCGTTTTCGCACATTTGGAGTAGTGCCAAGGTTAGCGGTGAACAAGGAAATCGGCGGCTTGTTGCAGATCGGCCCGGTTATACTATGCGTGCTGAATGTCATGGAAATATCCAATTCCATTACTCACTCCCCAGAAGGATTTCTATGAGAGAAGCCGCGCGCATCCAGTCCTTCCCCGATACCTTTATGTTTCCTTGTGGGTTGCGTGAAACTGAACGTCAAATTGGAAATGCTGTGCCTCCTGTTCTTGCATGGCATATTGCGAACGCCGTAAAATCTGTAATTGAAGGGAACCAACACAAGCCATGACAAAAACCGAATTTGAAAAGATATTAGACGTATGTTGCGAACAACTTACCCGTGAGGCCAGAGAATCAGGATTCAAAGCATCTGCTCAATTTGAAAATCGAGTTAGAGAGGTTTTGAGTGTCCTGACAAAAGATGATACTTCTTTTGAAATTGACTTTAACCCTCATCCACAGGCATTTCCAGATATCGCTATGGGTGAGTATGGCGTAGAAGTGAAATTTACACTTAGCGATACATGGAGAAGCATTGCCAATAGCGTACTGGAAACGCAACGTATTAATGAGGTCAAACATATCTACATTGTGTTTGGCAAAATGGGCGGACTTCCGGAAGTGCGGTGGGGCGAATATGAGCAAAGTGTAATTCATGTAAGAACATCCCATGTTCCAAGATTTGAGGTCGAACTTCCATCGGATAAAGCCGTAGTTAAAGAATCGCTGTTTTCGCAAATGGGCATTTGTTATGATGATTTCCGAAACCTTGAAATGCAGGAAAAAATGAAATATATCCGGGCTTATGCGCGGAAAATACATCCAGATGGACGGCTTTGGTGGGTAGAGGAAAGAGAGGATTCTGATGAACATACAACCCCTATCCAAGCAAGGCTATACACAAATCTTTCGATAGAAGAAAAAACAAGATTAAGGGCCGAAGCAGCGTTGCTCTGCCCCAGTATAGTGAAGTCTGGTCGTTCACGCAACAAGTATGATGATATGGTTTTGTACCTCCTAACCTACCACGGCGTCCTGTGCCACCAAGCAAGGGACTTGTTTTCGGCCGGAAGTGTTGCAAATCCAAAGAATGATGATGAAGGCGGTATTTATATTGAACGCGCACTCAAGTTGATTGAAGCGGAGATGAGGGATGCTGCTCTACGGATGGACGATGCTCTGTTTGTAGAATACTGGGGCGAGAGTGTTCCCCCCGAAAAAAGAATTAAGCGGTGGCTTGAAAAAGCTGATGAATTGGCAAAAAATTGGATACCATCAAAAAGTCTTTTCCTGGATGAGTAGTTATATTGATAAAATCCCGCCGCGAAGCAAGGGCGCACTTCTATACATGGTCTGCGACCATGTATCGTGCGCTCTGCGAGGCCCGGCTCTGACTTACGAAGGTCAAAGCCTTTTGCGTTGCTCTGCTCCGTACAAGGGGCTGCGCCCCTTGCGCCGCTTCGCGGCTATCCCCTACATTGAAAAATTGAAAAAAGAGAGGGCGTTGTTTTGGAATTCGCTTTGACAAATGATATGATCCACGTCGCAACAGACTGGTGGGGATTTATTGCAACTTTGCTTGCGGGTGTTTTGACAGCTATTGCAACAATGGCGGCGGTTATCTACACAAATAATCGCACAAAGAAGCAGTTAAAAGAACAAGGCATAAAATTTGAGAATGAACGGAAAGAAGAATTTAAGCAAAGCAAATATGTTGTTATAAAGCCAATGCTTCTACTAACTTCTTTTACAGGAGTGCTGGATAGACTCATTGTTCAAAACGATTATAGCAGAACATTGCTTTTTTCTGGGGTAGATGGGTTCGACTTCTTTGATGATGTGGAAAAGCGGTCAATTCAGAGATGCCGAATGCTTTTAATTGAAAACAAGACTGATATTAACATCAGCGAAGTTGTAATTGGCACGAAGACTACTTTGCGGAACATGAATACCGATCAACTATGGACATATGGTACAGACAATAGCGCAAGTTTTCTCCGTGGACATGAAAGCATTATTATCAGAATTGCAGACCAAACTCAATATGAACAGATTCTTTCAATGAACGCAGATAAGATTCCAAGCACATTGAATTTTGAGTGTCGAGTAGAGTATTCCACATTGGCAAATCAAAGAATTACATATGTTTACGAAATTGAGATATGCAATGACCGCCGTATCGAAGTGAAGAAAGATGGAATTGAAAGCGTGGTTGATCTATCCCAAAAGGTGACTATAACTCCGACAATATTTAGAAATTTGCAGGATTCTATTTCTGGGATTGATCGTATTGAGTATAGCTGGGAGAAAATGGGGCAAGCACAAATGAGAGGAATATTGTCGCAATATAATCCACAGTCACCAGAACAAAGCAAAACTTTGAACGACGAATCTGATACAGATACCACAGCTAAATAACATCATATTTTGAGATTATATTTATAGCCGTCTACCCCAATAAGGTAGGCGGCTTTGTTATGTCTAAAAATTCAAAGTAAGGAGTGCATCATAATGAAGAAATCGCGCAAGGAATTGGAAAAGGAGTGTGCTGAGGCGGAGGCCAAAGTGGAGCAGTACCAGCACCAGGGCCAGCGGTATGAGAACCGCATCCGCTACTACACCGAGGGCGAGAGGAAGAAGCGGAACCACCGCCTTATCACCCGTGGGGCAGATGTGGAGAGTGTGGCCCCGGAGGTGCGCAGTATGAGCCAAGCGGCCTTTAGAATTTTGGTGGAGCAAATCTTTTCTCTGCCGGAAGTTGTCGCCCTGGTGAGCCACGCCACCGACCAGCAGGAGGGCGGATAATTGGCCTTGTTCCATTTCCACGTTACCCAGGTCAAGCGGAGCGCGGGACAGTCTGTTGTCACGTCCACCGCCTACCGCGCCGGGGAGAAATTGTATAGCGAGTATTACGGCGAGGTCAGCGACTACACCCACAAGGGCGGCGTGGTCTGCACAGACATCCTCCTGCCGCCCCAGGCCCCCAACCAGTACCAAGACCGCGCCACCCTCTGGAACGCCGTGGAGAAAGCCGAGCGCGGCAAGAAAGCCCAGCTTGCATATAGCTTTGATATTGCCTTGCAGAACGAATTTTCTTTGGAGGAAAACATCGCTCTTGCAAGGCAATTTGTTTCGGAGCAGCTTGTGGGCCGGGGCATGGTTGCCGACTTTGCCATCCACCAGCCGGACAAGGAGGACGGCGGTATTCCTAACCCGCACTTTCATGTTCTCTGCCCTATACGGCCTATCGAGGAAAGCGGTAAATGGGGCTTTAAGCAGCGGCGGGTCTACCGTCTGGACGAGGACGGGAACCGCATCATGGGCGAGGACGGCAAGCCCCTCTTTGACGCTGTTCCGACTACCGATTGGGGAAGCCCGGAAACGCTGGAACATTGGCGGGAGGCGTGGGCCGCTATGGTCAATGCCAAGTTTGAGGAAAAGGGGCTGACCTGCCGCATCGACCATCGCTCCTATGAGCGCCAGGGACTTGACCTGCTACCCACCGTCCATGAGGGCGTAGCCGTCCGCCAGATGGAGGCCAAAGGCATCACCACCGACAAGGGCGATTTCAACCGCTGGATAAAAAAGGCCAACAACCTACTGCGGGATATTCGGAAGAAAATCGTTGGCTTGACGGACTGGATAAAGGCGATAAAGGAGGAATTGAGCAAGTCCCAGGCCCCCGACCTTGCCGCCCTGCTGACTGACTACTATGAAGGACGGAACGCCGGAGCATGGAGCCGCAGCGCCAAGATTGGAAACCTCAAAAACTTTGCCGAGGCCGTCAATTTTCTGACCGAGAGGGGCATCACCACTCTGGAAGATTTGGAGGCCCATATCGCCGCCCAGAGTGAACGGACGGAGGCCATCAACATATCCATGAAAGCGAAGCGTGACCGCCTGAACGAATTGAAGGAATTGCTTCGCCTTGTTGACCTGTACCGGGATACCAAGCCCGTCTATGACGAGTTGCAGGGTATCAAGTGGAAGGGCAAGCGGGAAAAGTTTGAGAGGGAGCATGAAGGCGAGTTGAGGACATTCCACATGGCCCGCCGCAAGCTGGACAAGCACCGTTCTCCTGCTGGTAAAATTCCCGTTCATGCGTGGGAACAGGAGCAGACGAGACTTCAACGGGAGTACAAGGTCGAGTATGAGCAGTACAAGCCCATCCAGGACGATTTGCGGCGGCTACAACAGGTAAAGCGCAATGCCGATGCTGCCATACGCCAACAGGAGCAGACCCAGCAGAAACGCCGGGAGGTGGAGCGGTGAGCGACATTCCCCGACTGACCTACCAGCAGTACCGGGCCGTCCGGCGGCTGGTGCATGACTGTTGCAATTATGACGGCGGCAACTGCCTTGTTCTTGATAATGGCTGGGAACCTTGTATCTGTGTCCAGAGTATCAGCTATTCCCTGGTCTGCAAATGGTTCCGCGCCGCCGTCCTGCCAACAGACAAGGGGCTGTGTGCCGCCTTGTTCCACCGAGGACAGGCGCGGCCATGCGCCGAATGCGGGACGATGTTTGTGCCGCGCTCCAATCGAGGCAAATACTGTGACGAGTGCGTTGCCAATGTGCGACGGAGGAAGAAAGCCGCCAGCGAACGAGAACGCCGCAGGCGTGGACATTTAGAGGCTTGAAAGCCTTGCAATCAGGGGGCTTGCGGACAGCCCTCAAAGGGGGGCTGATATATTCCTTTCCCCCACTCTAACGTGGGCGACAAAATGGCGCTCACGTTGGATTAACTTTTGATAGACGATGAAAGGAGAGCCTATGACCAATGACCCCAGCATGACGATCACCAGCACCATCCCCGCCCCGGAGGGGAGCGACAGCACCAGCAGAGAGGGCAAGACCATCCCCATGCCTGTGATGGAGGGCGGCAACGCTTCACCCGCCCCGGATGCACCGCCGCCCGATATGGTAAAGACCGTTGGCGGTACGACCTTTGATATTTACTTCCATTTCAGCCAGACCAGCCGGGAAACCTTTACCGACAAGGTACTGCGCCTTATTCAATCCGATGCTGTAACCTCATAAAAATAATTTGCTTTTTTCTCTATCCTTATTGACAAGACCCAAAAGGCACGGTCTTAATCGAGTGCGGGAAGCTGTTACAGCATGGCGGCTATAAGATTAAAGTGCTGAACACAATCAATTTCAAAAAGAGTATGCGCTATAACCCCTTTGCGTATATCCGTTCTGAAAAGGACATTTTGAAGCTGGTAAATACCATAATCGCCAACACCAAAGGCGACGGGGAAAAATCCGGGGAGGATTTTTGGGTGAAGTCGGAACGGCTTTTCTACTGCGCCCTTATCGGCTATATCCACTATGAAGCCCCGGAGGAAGAAAAGAACTTCACGACGCTGCTTGAAATGATAAACGCCAGCGAAGCCCGCGAGGACGACCCGGAATTTCAAAGCCCTGTTGACCTCATGTTTGAACGGCTGGAAGAAAAAGACCCGGAGCATTTCGCTGTCCGGCAGTACAAGAAATTCCTGTTATCGGCGGGCAAGACGCGAAGCTCTATCCTCATTTCCTGCGGTGCGCGGCTTGCGCCATTTGACAT
>ERZ808028.1791-NODE-1791-length-11876-cov-5.093313_pt1 | contig 11876 bp, 10 predicted proteins | sample MGYA00380184_ERZ808028 | MGnify/ENA primary metagenome ERZ808028 (study PRJEB31490, sample SAMN06133397) | mouse gut metagenome | isolation source: J8_1 | host: mice | place: China: Chengdu | collected 2015-05 ...
GTGATCAAAAAGATCACAATACTGTCAAAGATGCCCGTGCCGGGTGTCAGCGCGGAGGCGGAAGTAAGGAATTTGGGCAGCCTGTCAAGCTCCATCCATGCTTCAGCGCCTTCCCCGGTCCAGAGATGCGCCATGACGATCACAAATCCTGTCAGGGTACAGATGACGATGGTATCCAGAAAAACGCCGATGGACTGTACACAGCCCTGCTCGCAGGGGTGGTCGGTGTTGGCAGCGCCCGCCGCCATGGTGATGGTGCCCTGGCCGGCTTCATTGCTCATCAGCCCGCGCTTGATGCCCTGTGCCAGCACTGTACCGAATACGCCGCCGAAGATCGCCTGCGGTGTGAAAGCGCCGCCGAAGACAGAGGCGAAGAAGTAGGGAACTGCGTTTAAGTTCATCAGCACCAGCAGTAATACGGTGACGATATAGATGACAGCCATGATGGGAACAGCGGTATCCGTGACTTTTGTCACTTTTTTGATGCCCCCGAAAGCGATGTAGGCAACCAGCAGAATTAAAATAGCGGCTGTTATGTAATACAGTGGCGATGTGGTGGCGATGGTGCTGCCGCTGAGGATCTCGCCCATCTGTCCGATGGAACTCACCACGTTAAAGCCCTGTGCGGGAAGGCAGCACATCGCATAGACGATAAACATAACGGAGAGAAAGATGCCGGCGCCCTTTTTGTTGCCTAACAGTTTTTTGCCGTAATAGGGCAGGCCGCCCACGAATTCGTCCTCTTTCTTTTCTTTGAACATCTGGCTCATCACAGCTTCCGTATAGGCGGTGGACATGCCGAAAAATGCGGAGAGCCACATCCAGAACAGTGCGCCCGGGCCGCCCACGGAGATGGCGCCGGTGACTCCTAAAATATTGCCGGGGCCCACCCGCATGGCAGAACTTAAGAAGAATGCGCCGAGCGAAGAGATACCGATCTCATCGCTTTTCTTTTTGGAGAGGATCCGGATTCCTTCTTTAAAGTGTGTCACCTGTATGAATCCGAGTTTTATCGTAAAGAAAATGCCCGATCCCACCAGCAGGATGATCGCTAGGGAAAAGTTTCCGAGGATGGGAATATTTGCATACCAGTCGAAATTTGTGGGAAAGTCCCAGAAAAAATCGGAAACCGGGATGACAAAAGAAAATACATTGTTGATCATTTCAAAAATATGTTCCATAACTGCCTCCTTTATCATAGCTGCATCTGTAAATCTGAGCCCGTAAATATAACGTTAAATAAAGTATAAAAAAATGCGGCAAGGAATACAATGGCATAAAGTGAGAAAAAAGTTGCAAAAAGTGCTGAATCAGCGTCCAAATGAAAGGGACTGATGCAATGACGGCATAAAAAATGTCCCGCCGAAGCCGAAAGGCGGGAATAATGCAGGAAAATATTTTATAAAACGGTGGCCTTTCGAGAAAAAACAGTAGTCTTTCGGGGAAAAATAGTTTATAATTTTTTTATGGGTTATTTTTGTAACCGACACTATGAGAAAAGGGAGATGCGGATCATGTCGAACGAACAGACAAAACAAAAACACAGAGTGTCCGTACTGCATTCCATGCGGACCAAAATCATACTGCTTGTACAGATCGGAGCGCTCTGCTCCTGCCTTATGGTACTGCAGATGACAGTGCCGAGAGCCGAGGAGGAGCTGACTTCTCTGACACAGAACTCTATGCTGAGTCTTGTCAAAGCTTATGCTGCCGGGATGGAAACGGAGATCACGGAGTACCAACAGCATGGCAGGACATTAAATTATGACGCTTATGCAGGGATCCTTGCGGATGCGAAAATGGAAGGCGTGGAGTCTTCTTATGCATATCTGGTCTCTTCGGACGGAACCATGCTGTACCATCCGACACAGAGCAAAGTCGGGAAGCCGGTGGAGAACGCGGTGGTAAAGGAAGTTGTGGCAAAGATTCAGGCGGGCATTATACCGCAGCCGGAAGTGGTGAGTTATGAATTTGACGGAAAAGTAAAATATGCGTCTTATTATGTGCTGTCCACAAAGGATGTGATAGTGGTCTCCACGGACGAGGAGGAGATCTTAAGCGGTGTCAAGGCAATGATGGTGAATTCTGTTGAAGGAATGATCGTGGTGATGATCCTGCTGGCGGTGGTGATCTTTATCGTGACGGGGATCATGGTGAAGCCGCTTAAGAAGATCACGCTGCTGATCAACGAGATGGCGGAGCTGAAATTTATCAACCATCCGTGGGGGGCAAAACTCACAAGGGGGAAGGATGAGTGCGGCGCCATGGCGAAAGCGGTGGCGGCGATGCGGGAAAGCCTTCGGAATGTGATCCGGGATATCAGCAGCGCAAGCGAGCATCTGGATGAGATCGTACATACGCTGCAGGTCAATACTTCGGAAGTGAATGATTCCTGTACGGATAATTCCGCCACTACCGAGGAACTGGCGGCGGGCATGCAGGAGACAACGGCGACCACACAGACGCTTGTTTCCAGCATAGAAGATATGCAGGATGAATCAGGCGAAATCCAGAAAATGTCCGTGGAAGGGGAGGAACTGTCGGGCGAGATCGAGAACAGGGCGGCAGACCTGAAGAGATCCGCAACAGAGTCCGTAAAACTGGCGCGGGAAATGTTTGACTCACTGCAGAAAAAATCTGCAAAGACGATAGAAGAAGCGAAGGCGGTGGAAAAGATCAATGAGCTGACGGAGGTCATCATGCGGATATCCTCCCAGACCAGCCTTCTGGCATTAAATGCGTCCATCGAGGCCGCGAGGGCGGGCGAAGCGGGAAAAGGCTTTGCGGTGGTTGCTACGGAGATAGGCAATCTGGCGAATCAGACATCCGAGACTGTGGCGAATATCAACAATATCGTGGCGGAAGTCAATATGGTGGTGCGCGACATGGGCACGACGCTGCATGACACGACACAGTTCATGGAAAAACAGGTAGTGCCGGATTATCAGGCGTTCTATGATGTGAGCAATCAGTATAATGAAGACTCCGTGGCGGTGAAGAGCAGCATGACATCCATTCAGGAATCCGTTGTCCAGCTGAACGAAACGATCCTGATGATTACTGACGGGCTTGAGGGCATCAGCAAGACGATCAACGAGTCAGCGATAGGCGTATCAGATATTGCGGAGAAGACCGCTAACGTGGTGAACCGTATGGGTGAAAATGTGGAGATGGTGAAAGGATGTCAGAATGAGGCGGATAAGCTGAAAGACATTGCCGGACAGTTTTACATAGAAGGATAGTTTGTGAAAAAGGAACTTGAAAGCTGTATCCCCTTTTGTTATACTTGTCTATAGGATTTGGAAACGCAAACAGGACATCAGGAAAAGGGGGTATGAAATGACCGCAAAAGAATGTATTTTAGGGCGCAGGAGCGTCCGGCAGTTTACGGATCAGGCTGTCGATCACAGTCTTCTTTCCGAAATTGTGGAGACGGCTTCCTATTATCCAAGCTGGAAGCATACGCAGATCGTGCGTTTTGTGGCTGTGGAGGGGGAGAAAAAAGAAAGGCTCGCGAAGGAATGTACCGATATGTGGCCGAATAACGGAAAGATCATGGAATCTGCCCCGATGGTGATGGCAGTCACCATCATCAAAAACCGTTCCGGTTTTGAGAGAGACGGTTCCTATTCCACCGCGAAGGGCGACAGGTGGCAGATGTACGATGCTGGGATCGCATCCCAGACACTTTGCCTCGCTGCTTATGAAAAGGGGATAGCATCTGTTATTCTTGGTCTTTTTGACGATGCAAAAGCAGCGTCTATTTTGGAGATTCCGCAGGACAGGGAAGTAGCCGCTCTGATTCCGATGGGGTATGCGGCGGAAGAGCCTGCCGCACCGAGGAGAAAACCGGTGGAAGAATTATTATCATTTTGTTAAATATGAGGGCGGAGGGATCTTTATCCCTTCGCTTTTCCATATGCGCACGGAGTGCGGGGAGGAGGGAGGCAGCGTAAGCCGACTGCATCCGGTGCGGCGGGCGGGGAAAGAAGAATCTTTCCGCCCGGTTAAAACATATCGCAGGGGCCGCCTGCGGAACAGGAATGGAGGTACTGTAGTATATGAAACATTTATTAAGCCCGCTTGATTTTTCAACGGAGGAACTGGACGCGCTTTTTGAGCTGGCGGATGATATCGAAAGGAATCCCGAAAAGTACGCCCACTCTTGCGCAGGGAAAAAACTGGCGACCTGTTTTTATGAACCAAGCACGAGGACAAGGCTGAGCTTTGAGACTGCCATGCTGAATCTGGGCGGGAGCGTGATCGGGTTTTCCGATGCGGCATCTTCGTCTGCGTCCAAAGGGGAGAGCGTTTCCGATACGATTCGTGTGATCTGTTGTTTTGCGGATATCTGCGCCATGCGGCACCCGAAAGAGGGGGCGGCGTTTGTGGCGGCTTCCCGTTCCTCGATCCCGGTCATCAATGCCGGGGACGGCGGACACCAGCATCCGACCCAGACGCTGACAGACCTGATGACGATCCACGCGCTGAAAGGACGGCTCGGCAATTTTACAATAGGACTCTGTGGAGACTTGAAATTCGGACGCACTGTACATTCCCTGATCAACGCGCTGGTGCGCTATGAGAATGTTACTTTTAAGTTTATTTCGCCGGAGGAACTGAGAGTTCCGGATTATATCATAGCGATGCTGAAAGAAAAGAAGATCCCCTACGAGGAGGTGATCAGTCTGGAGAGCTGTATCCCGGGACTGGATCTTTTGTACATGACAAGGGTACAGAGAGAGCGCTTCTTCAACGAAGAGGATTATGTGAGATTAAAGGATTTCTATATCCTGGATAAGGCGAAGATGAATCTGGCAAAGCCCGACTGCCTGGTGCTGCATCCGCTCCCGAGGGTGAACGAGATCTCCGTTGAGGTGGATGATGATGAGAGAGCGGTCTACTTTAAACAGGTGCAGTACGGGGTGTATGTCCGTATGGCGCTGATCTTGACGTTGCTGGGATTGGAATAGGAGATTATAATATGCTGAATGTAGGAAGAATAGAGGAAGGCTTTGTGATGGACCATATCAAAGCCGGGAAAAGTATGGAGATATACAGGTATCTGCAGCTCGATAAGCTGGACTGCACGGTTGCGATCATCAAAAACGCCCGCAGCAATAAAATGGAAAAGAAAGATATCATCAAGGTGGAATGTGATATCAATATGCTGAATCTGGACATTCTGGGGTATATCGATCACAATATCACGATCAATGTGATACAGAAAGGGGAGATCGTGGAGAAGATGGCGCTCCATCTGCCGAAAGAGATCAAAAATGTGATCCACTGCCACAATCCCCGCTGCATCACTTCGATAGAACAGGAACTTCCGCATATTTTTGTGCTCGCCGATGAGGCGAAAGAAATTTACCGGTGTAAATACTGTGAGGAAAAATACAGCAAGAAAGCTTCGCGCGATAAATAATATATAGAGACATAATAAGAGAGGAAAGGAAGAGAAAAATGGAATATATTGAAAGAAAACGGTTGTTATTTTTTGGCTTGCCCTGGACTTTCACAAAATATACGGTCAGGGACGAAATGATCACGATCAACACCGGCTTTCTGAGCACGAGGGAGAATGACTGCTATATGTATAAGGTGCAGGATGTGGAATTATCCGCTTCCCTGTGGGAGAGGATCTTTAAAATGGGGACAGTCGTCTGCTATACCGGGGATACGACAAATCCTAAGCTGTACATAGAACATGTGAAAAATGCGAAAGCCATAAAAGATTTTATCCTTGAGGCATCCGAGGAGGCAAGGATGAAGCGCAGGACGATGAACACCCTGAGCATCGATGCCGATGTGGATTTAGACGGCAACGGAATACCGGATCGGTTTGAGGACTGAGCGCAGGGCGCTGCGTTGTCACGGACACGGGGAATGGATCCGGCGGGCGGGAGTAAGCGCCCGCTATAGCTTCCTGAATCCGTCTTTCAGCGTAAATTTTTCCAGAAACAACCCGGCAAGGAACCAGTTCGGGAAGAAGTCCAGACGGATATGGGGTCCGATGCGGAGCCGGTGTCTGCTGTAATCCCAGGGTTCAAAGCCCTTTTTATCGAGCAGCGCTCCGGAGAGAAATTCACCGGAAAAGATGAGCAGCGCGTATAAAGTGCCGCGGAGAGGGAGCCATAATTTGTGGGTGATGCGAAACAGCGGGCGAAGAAAAGCGGCGCAGCCGTAGATCGGAAACATCCATAGAGAGGTGGTTCCTTTCAGCTGAAAATCGTGTCTCTGCAGCATTTTAAATGCTGTGTAAAGAATCTCAAAGCACCAGCCTGCTATGCCGCAGTGGAGAAATAATCTGTGAAGCGGCATGGAGGCTTCGTTTTTTGGGGTTTTGCCGTTTTGTTTTTTTATACTCATAAAAATAGTATGGACAGACAGAAGCAGATTATGCATCATGTTATCTTGATAACAGAATCTGTCTTTTAATGTGATACCTGTTGGCGTTCGGCATGGCTGCAGCTTCATGGCAGCCGGATTTTTATAACAAACGACAAAAGGAAAAGATTTTTGTCGTTTGCTATAGTATATGGCAGAGATTGGAGAGCAGACGGATGAATTATCGGGAGAGTATGGATTATATAGAGGAGATGGGGCAGCTCGGGAGCGTGCCGGGGCTTGAGAGCACGGCAGAGCTCTGCAGAAGGCTGGGGAATCCTCAGGACGATCTTTTTTTTGTGCATATCGCGGGGACAAACGGAAAGGGATCCGTGCTCGCCTATGTGTACAGCGTTCTGAAAACCGCGGGCTACCGGGTGGGGCATTATTCTTCCCCGGCGGTCTATGCTTATCGGGAGAAGATACAGGTAAACGGGAAGGAGATCCTGACAAAGGAATTTGCGACGCTGATGAGCCTGGTGCGGGAGGAAGCGGATGCCATGGCGGCGGAGGGGTTGTCCCATCCCACGGTGTTCGAGATGGAGACGGCGGTGAGCTTTTTATATTTTAAGGAACAGCGCTGCGACATCGTGCTGCTGGAATGCGGGATGGGCGGTGATCTGGATGCCACCAACATCATTAAAAATACGCTGGTCGCCGCTTTTTCTTCGATCAGTATGGATCATATGGCTTTTCTCGGAAATACGCTGACGGAAATAGCCGGCCATAAAGCAGGGATCATCAAGCCGGGGGCGGAGGCCGTCAGCGGCATACAGCAGCCGGAAGTGTCGGAAGTCCTGAAGAGAAGCGCAGGGGAAGCGGCGTGCAGGATGGTGGAAAGGGAAAGACTGTCCCATATAAAATATGGGCTGGAAAAGCAGCGGTTTGATTACCTCTCCTGCGGCGGCACCTTTTACAGGCGGCTGGAAGTTTCCCTGGCGGGGGTGGTGCAGCCGGAGAACGCGGCGCTTGCCGTGGAGATCGTGGAGGCTCTTGGGAGAAAGGGGTTTTCTGTGACAGAAAAGAACCTGAGGGACGGGCTGTTTTCGGCAAAGTGGCCTTACAGGTTTGAGATCGCGGCAAAAAGGCCTCTGTTTATACTGGACGGCGCCCACAATGAGGACGCGGCAAAGCGTCTGGCTGAGGGAATCAGGTTTTATTTTACAAATAAGAAGATTCTCTATATAATAGGAATGTTAAAGGATAAAGAATATGAGAAAGTCATAGCGCACACTTACGCCTATGCGGAGCAGATCATCACGGTCACGCCGCCGGGACAGGCGCGCGCACTGCCCGGCCATGAACTGGCGGTTACGGCATCGGAATATCACCCGAAGGTGACGGAGGCAGCCAGTCTGGAAGAGGCTGTGGAGATGGCGTATCTGTTGGCGGAAAAAGACTGGGCCATACTGGCGTTCGGTTCCCTTTCCTATCTGGGGGCTCTCGGCAGGATCATAAGAGACAGGAGCGGAAAACATGATAGATCAGGAAAAAATAAAAGAGGCCGTTAAACTGCTGCTTCAGGGGATCGGCGAAGACGCCGGCCGGGAAGGGCTGGCGGAGACACCGGAGAGGATAGCGCGGATGTACGGGGAGATCTGCGGCGGGATGGAGATGGATGTAAAGGAGATACTCTCCAAGACTTTCACGACGGAAAAAGCGGAGATGGTGCTGGAGAAGGATATCATGTTTTATTCCATGTGTGAGCATCATATGCTGCCTTTTTTCGGGAAAGTGCATATCGCCTATATTCCCGACGGAAAGATCGTGGGACTCAGCAAACTGGCAAGATGCGTGGAGGTTTATGCGAGAAGGCTGCAGCTTCAGGAGCGCATGACGGAGCAGATCGCTGAGGCGGTGATGGAGTGCCTCTCTCCAAAGGGCGTGATGGTGCTGACGGAGGCGGAGCATCTGTGTATGACCATGCGGGGGATCAAAAAGCCCGGCAGCAGGACGGTCACTTATGCTGTGAAAGGGGTTTTCCGGGAAGATGCGCAGCTGCAGGAGAATTTCTTTCGGATGCTGGCAAAAATATAAAATGAAGTACTTGATATTCTTGCCGGCTGGCTGAAGTGTCAGTCAAATGATGTATTGTGTAGTAAGGCAGGCGCTATGTTAAGTTAAGTCGGGATCGGAAAAAACATGGAACGAGTCAATAGAATATTACATCATAAGCGATATCAGGAATATCTGGGGAAAAACATGGTGGCAGAAGAGGGAAGGCGCTTCTGCCATCATGATATGGGGCACTTTCTGGATGTGGCTAGGCTGGCAATGATCTTTAATTTGCAGGAGGGGCTGCCTTTGCAGGAGGAGATGATCTATGCGGCGGCGCTGCTCCACGATATCGGCAGGTGGAGACAGTATGAGGACGGGACGCCCCATGAGAAGGCTTCTGCCCTGCTGGCGCCGGAGATCCTTGCGGAGAGCGGTTTTACGGAGGAAGAGGCAGGGCAGATCCTTACCGCCATCCTGGATCACAGGAACGCGGCGGTGAGGCAGGATCGGACGCTGAGCGGCATTTTGTACCGTGCGGATAAGATGAGCAGGAGCTGTTTTTGCTGTGAGGCGGAGGCGGAGTGCGACTGGAAGGGCGATAAGAAGAATCTTGTGTTGCAGTACTGAAATTAATAGTAAAGGTTGAAATTTGGATGAGGATAGGAAACAGGGATTTTGACACAAAACATCATTGTTATATCATGGGCATTCTGAACGTGACGCCGGATTCCTTTTCCGACGGCGGGAAGTTTAAAGAGATGGACCGGGCGCTTTTTCACGTGGAGGAGATGATGCGGGAAGGCATGGATATTGTGGACATAGGAGGGGAATCCACAAGGCCGGGCTATCAGAAGATTTCGGCGCGGGAAGAGATCGAACGTGTGGCGCCGGTCATAGAGAACGTGAAGAAGAGATTTGATATTCCGGTGTCGTTGGACACCTACAGGGCAGATACGGCGAAAGCCGGGATCCTGGCCGGGGCGGATATGATCAATGATATTTGGGGCTTGAAATATGACGAGGGAATGGCGGCAGTTATAGCGCAGGCGAAAGTCTGCTGCTGCCTGATGCACAACAGGGATAACACGGTTTACCGGTCATTCATGACGGATGTTATCAATGAACTGCAGGAAAGTGTTTCACTGGCAAAAGAGGCGGGTATTGCAGATGACAGGATCATACTGGATCCCGGCGTGGGATTCGGGAAGGCTTATGAGCAGAATCTGGAGATCATCAGGAGACTGGATGGGCTGCATATATTGGGATATCCGCTGCTGCTCGGATGCAGCAGAAAGTCTGTGATAGGGCTTACGCTGGATCTGCCGGTGGATCAGAGGCTGGAGGGAACGCTCGTGACAACTGTGTTCGGCGTGCTGAAAGGGTGCAGTTTTGTCAGAGTACATGATGTAAAGGAAAATCGGCGGGCAGTGAAGATGACAGAGGCGATAAGCAGAATAGCCACAGCCTGAATTTGGAAAGCAGCCTATATGGAGGACGAACGTATGGATCATGCAAGAGATTTTTGGGAACAGGACGGTTCAGGCGCTGCGGTTGCCGAAAGCGATGGAGGTAAGGACGAAGTTCGCAGCGCTCAGGCTCTGGAAGCTGTCATCAACGAGGGACTTCGCGTTGCCCTGCAGGAGGAGACGCCGGATCAGTCGCTGGAGGTGCTGCTGGAGCAGTTGGGAAGGGCGTTAAACGGTGAGCGGACCTATATATTCGAACGGAATATATCCGGCGGCGATGATAATACCTATGAGTGGGTGGCCGCCGGGGTTGAACCGGAGAAGGAGAACCTTCAAAATGTGCCTCCGGAGGTGTGTGAAAGCTGGTATCGGAAGTTCGATGTCGGCAGGCATATCGTGATCGAGAGCCTGGAAGATATCCGGGAGAGCGACCCTCTCCAGTACAGCACGCTGAAACGTCAGAATATCCGTTCCCTTGTGGTGGTGCCCCTCTATGACGGCAAAAAGATCATCGGGTTTTACGGTGTGGACAACCCTCCGGTGAAAACATTGGAATATGCCTCCAATATGCTCCAGACTGCGGCATACTTTATCGTATCTTCCCTGAAGCGGAGAAATCTGTTCCGGGAGCTGCAAAAGAAGTACGAACTGGAGGCGAGGCAGAATCTGGAGGGGATTCTGGAGGGAGCAAGGACAGGCATATGGACGATCGAGCTGGAGGATGGCTGCGCGCCGAGGATGTATGCGGACCGGACCATGCGGATCCTTCTGGGCGTATCTGAGGAAATCGGACCGGAGGAATGTTACAGGCACTGGTTTGAGAATATTGAGCCGGATTATGTGGAGATGGTGCAGGAGGCGGTGCAGGAGATACTTGCCACCGGGCGTTCCGAGGTGATCTACCCATGGAATCACCCAAAGCTGGGGAGGATTTATGTCCGCTGCGGGGGCGTGCCGGACAAAACGTTTAAAAAGCCGGGCGCCGGCCTGAACGGATACCATCAGGATATCACGGAGACCATGGTGACAAGAAAGAAACAGGAGCAGGCGATCATGGAGCTTTTGGAGAGGGTGCGGCGCGCGAATTCGGCGAAAAGCGAGTTCCTATCCCATATGTCCCATGACCTCCGCACGCCTATCAACGGGATCCTCGGCATGTTGGAGATCATGGAAAAAAGTAAGGACGATCCGGCAAGGCAGGCGGAGTGCAGGGAAAAGATCCGTGTATCGACAAAGCATCTGTTGTCACTGGTGAATGATGTCCTTCAGATCAGCAAGCTGGAGAGCGGAAGAACGGCACAGGTGAAGGAGCCGTTTGATCTTCATGATATACTGAAGGACTGCATCACGATCCTCTCTCCCGAGGCGGAGGAGAGGAAGGTCAGGCTGGTGCTGGAACCAGAGGGCATTGAACACAGCAGAGTGGTCGGAAATCCGCTGCATTTGAAACAGATCCTGACGAATGTCATAGATAATGCCCTCAAATATAACAGGCCTGACGGTTCCGTATTTGTCCGCGTAAAGGAAATGGCGTGTCAGGACGGGACCGCAGACTACCGGTTTGTGATCGAGGATACGGGAATCGGCATCGGGGAGGAGTTTAAGGAGCATATTTTTGAGCCGTTTGCTCAGGAACATCAGGGGGCGAGGACCAACTATAACGGTATCGGCCTCGGCATGGCGATCGTAAAGAATCTGGTGGATGAGATGAAGGGGATCATTTCGGTGGAGAGTCAGATCGGCGAGGGCAGCGTGGTCCGTATCACCCTGCCCATCCAGATCGACGGATGCCGGATGGAACAGTCCGGGGAAGAGGAGCGGGATGAGTACAGCCGGATCGTCGGAATGCGCGTTCTTCTGGTGGAGGATAATGAGATCAACTGCGAGATCGTGGAGTTTATGCTGAACGAGGCGGGGGCGGAGGTTGTGACAGCCCATGACGGGAAAGCCGCTGTGGATGCATTCACGGCATCGAAACCGGGAACTTTCGACTGTGTACTCATGGATCTGATGATGCCGGTC
>ERZ808028.1793-NODE-1793-length-11873-cov-5.713208_pt1 | contig 11873 bp, 12 predicted proteins | sample MGYA00380184_ERZ808028 | MGnify/ENA primary metagenome ERZ808028 (study PRJEB31490, sample SAMN06133397) | mouse gut metagenome | isolation source: J8_1 | host: mice | place: China: Chengdu | collected 2015-05 ...
GGCAGAAACCTGCCGCGCACCCTCATCCGTCACGGGCTTCGCCCGTGCCACCTTCCCCCTGGAAGGGGGAAGGCTTTGGCGGATAGCCCTTCCGTAATATGCCTATAACAAGCTGAATCCCCCGGAGCGCGCTCCGGGGGATTTTTTTGTGCAGAGACCGCCTCCCGGGTGAAACCAAAGGGCCGGCCGGTGTGATATGATAGGTGAAAGCGGCTTTCAAATCAGTTCAGGGGTGTTCCTTATGCGGGAAGAAGCGATAATCAACAAAATACGGGCGGGCGACGCCGCCGGGCTGGAGGGGCTGATGGACCGTTACCTCCCCTACGTCTCGGCGGTGGTGTGGCACATCCTTCGAGGGGCCATGCCGGCGGAGGACGGGGAGGAGATTGTCTCCGACGTGTTTCTGGCCGCCTGGAACCGGCCCGAGGCCCTGCGGCCGGGGTCGGTGAAGGCCTGGCTGGGGGCGGTGGCCCGAAACAAGGCCAAAAACCGGCTGCGGCAGATCAGTCAGACCCTCCCCCTGGAGGAGGACGCCCTGGAGCTCCCCGGCCCCGACGACCCGCCCGGCGAATATGAGCGGGCGGAGGAGGGGCGGCTGGTCCAGACCTTTGAGGGGCAGGACGGGGCTGCCCCTGCCGCCGTCACCGACAACGGGGCCAGCATCACTCCCCTGGCCGCCCTGGCAGACGAAAACGTCTACTACCTGCGCCTGCGGGTGGAGGCCCCGGAGGGGACCGCCCTGCCCGATCTGGACTGGGAGCGGGACGGGGCCTGCTATCAGCTCTTTGGCCCCGAAGCGGACGACCACCTCACTCTGGAGCCTGCGGAGGGGGCCTATCCGGCGGACACCTTTGGCTATCAACTGGACTTCCGCCCCCTGCCCGACAGCGAGCCCAGCGACAATGTGAAGGAGTTCGTGGCCCGGTTCACCAACCTCAGCGACGGCGGGATCGCCCTTAACGACGGGGTGTCCAAGCAGCTTACCATCCACGGCCTGTGGACGCAGGACTCGGACAAAGCCTATACCCCCATTTTCACCGGAGAATTTGCCTTCGACATTGGCCTGAATTTCCAATCTCAGCTGCTGGACCTGGCTGTGGACGGCCTTACCTGGAGCACCCAGGCAGAAGACGAGTTCCGGGGCGTGGCCTACGACGTGACCAACACCGTGAAGCAAATGTCCCTGTCCCCGCTGAGCCTGTCCTACCGCTACACCACCACCCTGCCGGCGGACAACAACTGGATCGACGCCGGCCTGGGCCCTGTGGAAATCGTTTTGACGGACGGCACGTCGATCCCCTGTATCCACGGCCGCGACACAGATGTTGGCAATTCCCAGGCCGGCACCCGGGAGCTGGAGGGCTTTGTCGTCTTCGACCAGCCCTTGGACCTGAGCCAAGTGGACTATTTGCAGTACGGGGACAACAAGATTCCCGTCAACGCCGGATAATTTCCAGCTTTTGAGACATACTGAACTCACAGCGATGCTCATATTCCCGCCCGAAAGGGCGGGAATCCAAACTATCGCAGGGAGGGTTTATTATGTCCGACAAAACCGAGGCCTTTCTCCACAGCCAGACCCGGGAAAATCTCATGCGGGCCTTCGCCGGGGAGAGCCAGGCCCGCAACCGCTACACCATCGCCGCCGGAGTGGCCAACAAGGCGGGGTTGGCCGTTATCCAGGGGGTATTCCTCTTTACCGCCGAGCAGGAGCGGGTCCACGCCAAGCAGTTTTATGCCGCCCTGGAGGACTGCGCCGGCCAGACCGTGAAGGTGGACGGCACGTATCCGGTGGATATCTACTCCGGGGTGCTGGACTACCTGCGCGCCGCCCAGCACAACGAGTATCAGGAGTGGGAGCACGACTACGACCACTTCGCCAAGACCGCTATGTCTGAGGGCTTCCCCCTGGTGGGCAAGATGTTCGAGAACATCGCCAAGGTGGAGAAGACCCACGGGGACCGGTTCGGCAGGTTTGCCGACCTGATGGAGAAAAACCAGCTGTTTTTCTCCGACGTGGAGACGCAGTGGATGTGCCTGCACTGCGGCTTCACGGTGGAGGCCACCGCCGCCCCCGCCCACTGCCCCGTCTGCCGCCACCCCCAGGGGTACTTTGTGCGGTTTGAGCTGGCACCGTGGTCATAAAAGCATAAGCCCCCTTGCGGAAGGGGGAGGGCCGCGAAGCGGCGGGGGGACGGAATCCCTCCACCACTGGGCTTACGCCCGGCGGTCCCCCTCCCTTTTGCAAGGGAGGCTTTTTACTTACTCAAACTCTCCGGAAATGCTTCCCATCTGGAGAATATGCCCCTCCGCCGCCCGCAGAAAGGCCTTTTTTCGGGCGCGGCTGTGCAGGGCCAGGGCGCAGTCCAGGGCGTAGACGGTGAAGCGGTAGGTGTGCTGTGTCCGCCGGGGCGGCTTGGGACCGGCGTAGCGGTGGAGACCGTAGGCTATCCCCTGCACCCCGCCGCCGGGCACCGTCTTCCCCGCCGGGATGGCCCCCGGGATGCGGTCCGCCGCCGGAAGATTCCAGATTAGCCAGTGGGTGAAATTCTTTATGGGGTGGCTCATGTCCTCCAGGGTGACGGCCAAAGTGACCGCCGCCGGGGACAGATTTTCCAGAATCAGCTCCGGGGACAGGTCCCGCCCCCGGCCGGTGTGGTCCAGAAGAAATGTGCCGTTTTCCACGCCGGGACAGCGTATTGCCAAAGCATCCATATTCTTCTCCTAACCGGCCATGTTACTCGCTGCCTCATTAAAATTTTTATCATTATAACATAATCACCGCGCCGGAACAAGACAGAAATCGGCTCCCCTGGCAGGAGAGCCGATGAAATAAAATTAACCTTTTTTCTTGGAAGCCTCCCGCATGCGGGCGCCGTGGTCCAGCAGGCGCTTGCGCAGGCGCAGATTCTCCGGGGTGCACTCCAGAAGCTCGTCATCGGCCAGAAACTCCAGACACTGCTCCAGGGAGAGGGTGCGGGGGGTGACCAGGCGCAGAGCCTCGTCGGAGCCGGAGGCCCGCATGTTGGTCAGCTGCTTCTTCTTGCACACGTTGACGGAGATATCCTCCGCCTTGGGGCACTCGCCCACGATCATGCCGCCGTAGACCGGCGTGCCCGCCCCGATGAACAGGGCCCCCCGCTCCTGGGCATTGAACAGGCCGTAGGTGACCGCCTCCCCCGTCTCGAAGGCCACCAGGGAGCCGGTGGACCGGCGCTGGATTTCTCCCTTGACGGGGGCGTAGCTGTCGAAGACAGAGGCCATGATGCCCTCGCCCTTGGTGTCGGTGAGGAACTCGCTGCGGTAGCCGAACAGGCCCCGGGCGGGCACCAGGAACTCCAGCTTGGTGCGGTTCCCCACGGGATTCATGGTGACGAACTCCCCCTTGCGGGAGCCCAGCTTCTCCATCACGGCCCCCACATAGTCGGTGGGCACGTCAATCACTACCCGCTCAATGGGCTCGCACTTGACCCCGTCCACCTCCTGATAGAGGACGCGGGGCGGGGAGACTTGCAGCTCATACCCCTCCCGGCGCATGGTCTCGATAAGGATGGACAGGGACATCTCCCCCCGGCCGGCCACGTTGAAGGAGTCGGTGGCCCCCTCCATCTCGGAGACCTTCAGGGATACGTCCTTCAGCGTCTCCCGGAACAGCCGGTCCCGGAGCTGGCGGGAGGTGACAAACTTGCCCTCCCGGCCGGCAAAGGGGGAGTCGTTGACGGAGAAGGTCATTTCAATGGTGGGGCGGAGATCTGGACGAACTCGATGGGCTCCACCGCGTCCGGGGCGCAGATGGTGTCGCCAATGGTCACGTCGCCGATGCCGCTGAGGGCGATAATGTTGCCGGCGGCGGCCTCCTGCACCGGGACCTTGCCCAGGCCGTCGAACTCGTAGAGGGCGGTGGCCTTGGCCTTCATGGGGGCGTCGTCGGGGTGGTGGAAGTTACACACCGCGATCTCCTGGTTCTGTTTCACGCTGCCCCGCTCGATGCGGCCGATGGCGATGCGGCCCACGAATTCGTTGTAGTCGATGGAGGACACCAGCATCTGAAAGGGGGCGTCCACCTCCACGTCGGGGGCGGGGATATAGTCGATAATGGTCTCAAACAGGGGCTTTAAGTCGCTGCCCGCCACATCGGGCTGCACCGAGGCGGTGCCTTGGCGGCCGGAACAGAACAGCATGGGGGAGTCCAACTGTTCGTCGGTGGCGTCCAGGTCCAGCAGCAGCTCCAGACACTCGTCCACCACTTCGTAAACCCGTTGGTCGGGGCGGTCGATCTTGTTCACCACCACAATCACCTTGTGGCCCAGCTCCAGAGCCTTGGAGAGCACAAAACGGGTCTGGGGCATGGGGCCCTCAGCGGCGTCAACCAGCAGGATAACGCCGTTGACCATCTTCAGGATGCGCTCCACCTCGCCGCCGAAATCGGCGTGGCCCGGGGTGTCCACAATGTTGATCTTCACCCCACCGTATTGAATGGCGGTGTTCTTGGCGGTGATGGTGATGCCCCGCTCCCGCTCCAGGTCGCCGGAGTCCATCACCCGGTCGGTGACCGCCTGATTCTCCCGGTAGACGCCGGACTGCTTCAACATCTCGTCCACCAGGGTGGTCTTGCCGTGGTCTACGTGGGCGATGATGGCGATATTTCTTAATTTCTCATTTTTCATGGGGATTGCACCTCAAATCTGTGGATTTCTCAATAAGCCAAAGCATTATACCCCTATCTTCCCAAAAAATCAACACAAGCTATAAAAAAACACATACAAAGGGAACCTTTTTTCCTATTCTGCGTCTGTATATTATAGTAAAGACCCATCCTCACCACCTGGAAGCTCGCCCCGCCACAGGGGGGGACTTCCTTCGCGGAGAAATAAAATCGAACAAATTTTCCGATTTCTCTTGACATTCCAGAACATCCGTTGTATATTGTTGTTGGAACAAACGTTTCTTCCCCGGCCCGCAATAGTCCGGTTTTTGGGACAGCTTTTGGTCTATACTCACCCTATTATCAAAACTCGGAGGGGACATATATGCAGACCATGTATTACAAAACTTCCAGCTTTATTCAGCATACCGGCAATGTGGTGGACCTGGAGGAGTACCGCCGCAAGGCGGCCCTGGCCCGGGAGAGCAGCTCCCTCCAGCAGGACAGCCTGGCCCGGCAGCCTCAAGCCGCCCTCTGGCCCGAGGAGCCCGCCTTTCAGCCGGTGGTGCTGTCCTCCACCCCCGAGGAGCGCCGCCGCGCCCGGCGGCAGCGCCGGGCCTGGACCCTGGACGCCTGCGCCAGCCTGGCCGTGGTGCTGATGACGCTGGTCTTTGCCCTGCGGGTTATGCTGTAACGGCCGCCACAATATCTTGGGTTTTTTGTTGAAATATACACAATTTATATGAGAACGCTGGGGTTTTTCCTCCAGCGTTCCGCTTTTTTGCACTTTTTACAGAAAATTTTTAATTTCTCAGCAAAAAGGGGCTTGACGGGCTGAGGGAAAATGTGTATATTATTGTTACCGTTTTGTAACTCTTATTGCACAATTGTCATTTTCTCCTCAGGACGAGAGGTGATTTCCATGAATAAACCACAAGACCCGGGCTGGACCGCCCGGCTCCCTGTGGTGGGACAAGATCAGATCAAAGCCGCCCGGCAGGCCCAGACTCCCCCCCCTCCGGCCCAGCCGGAGGCCCCCCCCTCTAAAAGCCAGGAGCTCAGGCTCTATCTGAAGGGCGCGGGGGAGTGGGGCCGCATCCATCTGCGCCGCTGGGCACATCTGCTCCACGGCGCCTCCGCCGGCACCCTGGCGGTGGGGCCTGTTTCCTTTCTGCTGGTGGCGGGGGCCCTGGGCACCGCCCTCACCCTGACCACCCTCTACTCCACCAGCTACGCCGTCATTGTGGACGGCCGGGAGGTGGGTGTGGTGGCCGACCAGAGCGTGGTGGACCAGGCCATCCGGACGGTGGAGAGCCGGGGCAGCGAGCTGCTGGGCTATCAGTATCAGGTGGAGGGCAATATCGACTACAGCTTTGCCCTCACCCTAAAGAGCGACCTGAGCCGGGAGCAGGATATCCGGGATTACTTCTACAGCCAGCTCAATGAGGTCAGCGACCAGCTGCGGGCCTTTCAGGTCACCGTCAACGGCCGGGTCGTGGGCGTGGTCAAGGACGAGACCGAGCTGGAAGCCATGCTGGACAGCATCAAGGCCGAGTACGTCACCGACAGCACGGTGGACGCCGACTTTGTGGAGGAGCTGTCCATCTCCCCCGTCTACGCCGTGGACGACCTGATGACCGTCAACGACATGGAGGAGGCCCTGAAGGCCAACACCACCGGCGAGACCACCTACACCGTGGTCAAGGGGGACACCTACAACGGCATCGCCTACCGCAACGACATGTCCCTCAGCGATCTGATGGCCCTCAACCCGGACGCCAACATCAACCGCCTGATGGTGGGCGATGTGCTCAACGTGAAGGAGATAATCCCCACCCTCTCCGTCCAGACCACCGAACACGTGACCTACACCGAGCCCATCCAGTGCCCGGTGGAGGAGGTGGCGGACAGCTCCATGTATAAGGGCGACTCCAAGATCCTCACCCAGGGGGAGGAGGGCGAGGCCCGGGTGGAGGCCGACATCACCTATATCAACGGCCGGGAGCGGGAGCGGGATGTGACCGGCACCACCACCCTCCGGGAGCCCACCACCACCGTGAAGGCCGTGGGCACCAAGGAGAAGCCCAAGACCGCCTCCAAGGGATACTTTAACTGGCCCACCAGCAGCCGGCGGATCAACTCCTACTTCGGCGGACGAAACCTGTGGGGCCGGTACGACTACCACTCCGGCCTGGATATCCACGCCACCTACGGCGAGGGCATCAAGGCCGCCGACGGCGGCACCGTCACCCGCGCCGGGTGGCACAACAGCTACGGCTATCTGGTGGTCATCAAGCACGACAACGGCATCGAGACCTACTACGCCCACAACTCCAGCCTTGTGGTTTCGGTGGGGGAGAAGGTCTACCAGGGTCAGGTGATCGCCCGGGCGGGCTCCACCGGCAACTCCTCCGGCGTACACTGCCACTTCGAGGTCCGGGTCCGCGGCTCCGCCGTCAACCCGCTGAATTACCTCCGGTAAACAGGCCCGCCTCGGTACGGCGGCACACAAAACCTTAAACGGTCCGGGCGGGAGGATAATTCCTCCCGCCCGGCCCGTTAATTCCTACAGGTTCCGCTGTGTCCCCTCCGGGGTGTAGTTGACAATCAGTACCTCCTCGGTGACCAGGCTCCTGTCCTTGATGTGGTAATTGGAGTTGGCGTAGCTGTACCGCAGGCGGAGGGCCTGGTAGCGGTCCCGGCGGTCCTCCAGCCAGTCCAGCAGGATCCGGTTCTCCCGCCCCCTGCTCCGCAGGACGTTGGACAGGCCGAAGCGCACCCGGCGGGCATCCAGGCCGTCCAGAAAGTCCAGCAGGTCCCGCTCGTCCCCGTCCTGCCAGCCCCCGCGCTCGTTGTAGGCCGCCCGGGTGATGAGGTAGGGGGGATCGGCGTAGACGAAATCTCCGGGGCCCAGCCCGCCGGCGTCAAAGGTCCGGAAGTCCTGGCAGGTAAACCGGCAGTCCTGGGCCTGGATCCGCTCCAGAAAGGCCGAGAGCTTCTCCGCCATCCGCCGGTTGAAGTCCCGCTTGCCCACAGGCAGGTTGTACTCCCCCCTGCGGTTATAGCGGATCATGTTGTTAAAGGCGTACACAATGGCTACGTAGAACATCAGATAGAAGAAATCATCTGTTTCCCCCGCCAGAAGCCGCCGGTTCAGGTCGGCCCGCAGCGCCAGATACCGCTCCCGGTTATAGTCGGTCAGCCCGCCGCTCCCGGTGCAGCCGTAGTGGGCATAGCCGTACTGGCTGACCCGGGACAGCTGCCAGCGGTCGATGATCCCCTCAAGCTCCTGAAAGACCGTCTCCCGGTCCAGCCGCCGCAGGGTGTCGTAGAGACGGATCAGGTGGGGGTCAATGTCGTTGTAGATCACCTGACGGGCCGGGGCGTTGAGGCCCACGTTGCACCCCCCGCAGAACAGGTCCACAAAGGTATCGGTGTCCCCAGGGAACAGAGGGAGCAGCTGGGGGAGCAGCCTGAACTTGCCGCCGGTATAGTTGAGGGGAGAGGCAATCATCCTTTACCCCTCCCCGTCGTCACAGATGCACAGAAACAGCCGCTCGGCGTGGTCCTCAATGTCGGACTGGCCCGCGCTGAAGGCCTTATATGCCTCGGAAAACACCTTTACTTCCCCCCGGGAGCCCAGGATGTCCAAAATATCCTCATCGCTGAGCTTGGCGTTGGAGCGGTCGTTGCCCTTGGCGGCCATGTTGTTGTAGGAAAACAGGATGTAGCGGGTGTGGAGGTCGGCCACCAGGGCCTCGAAGGCGGCGGCGGCATCCCGGGTGCAGTAGCGGCTCTTGAGGGCCTTCCGGTCCATCTTCCGGGCTACGCCGAATACCTCCGGCTTCTCCCAGCGGGCCACGTTCTCCAGCAGATGGTAGGTATCGCAGTACTGCCGGGAGTTGTAGGGGGGGTCTATGTATACCAGATCGGCCGCGATCCGCTTTACCAGGTTGTTGGCGTCCTCGTTAAAACACTGGTTGGCGGGGTCGTTGTTCACAGGGGGGAGGGGCACCCGCAGCTCCAGGGGCTGGTCCGACCGGGCGCCCCGGCGGTAGGCGTCGTAGTGGCCGCAGGTGAGGGCGATCTTGTCCATGGCGTACAGCAGCGAGGTGACCAGAATGGCCTGCTCCCGCCGGTTCAGCTCCCCCTGATGGAAGCGGCGTTCGATGTCCTCCCGGATATAGCCGATTTTGGCGCAGTCGGCCCGGCTGAAATAGGTGTCGGCAAAGTTTTCCGTCATGTAGTTCTCCTCGTTCACCCTGAGGGCGTTGTACTGGATGACGGACTGCTCAATCTTGCCCCGGTCATAGGTGTCCGCGCCAAACCAGGCGAAATTGCAGATATAGTTGCTGAACATTATGTCGTTGGTGATGAGACGGCGGTCCGCGAAGGCGGAGGCCACAGCTCCGGTTCCGGCGAACAGGTCGGCCACGACCTGAATGTTTTGGCACTCCCGCCCGGCCACCTGGGTGATGAAGGGCAGCAGCTTATATTTGTTGCCCAGATAACGGCGGTTGTTGATAAGGGTGGTTTTGTATGGCGCGGTCTGTGCTGTCATAGTCTGCCCCCCCCTTGTCTCTCTTGGCTTCTCTTCCGTTATACCACAAATGCTGTCCCATAAATGGGACAAATCAGCCGGAATCCCTTTTTTCATTATAACATCCGACCTCCGGCCGCGTCAACTAGGACGTGGAAATCGGGCTTCGCTTGTCTTATCCTGATCCCATTTTATCCCCTGCGGGGATAGGCAGGGGTAGAACCCCTGCCCTACAAGACGTATCGGCGGATATTTCCAGAGGCTTTCCGCATTTTATGAAACAGACCTGGAAACCGGTCCCTGCTACCTGGACAGCAGCTTCTTCATGCCCTCCTCCAGGCCGTCCACCGTGAGGGGGAACATGGGAAACTCCCGCGCGATCTCGTCGTAGGTCTGGGACCAGTAGGCCCCCCAGTCCGGACGGCGGCTGGGGTTCAGCCAGACCGTGTGCCGGAAGCGGCCCCGCAGCTGCCGCAGCCAGTCCATGCCGCACCGGGGACCGTCCTTCTCCCGGCCGTACCAGCCCCCCATCAGCTCGTAGGGGGCCATCTGGGCGTCCCCCACCAGGATCAGCTTGTAGTCCCCGGGGAGGTTGGACAGCACCCAGTCGGTGGGCACGCTGTCCCGGGAGAGCAGGGTGGGGGCGTTGTACAGCCGGCCATAGGGACAGTTGTGGAAGTAGTAGACCTTCAGGTCCTTAAAATGCCCCGACCTGGACACCGCCTGGAACAGCGCGGAGCACAGCTGGGCGTAGTAGTCCATGGAGCCCCCGGAATCCATCAGAAGCAGCACCTTTACCGTGTTCTCCCGGGGCCGCCTGTAGCGCACCTTCAGAACGCCGCCGTTGTCCGCCGTGTCCCGGATGGTGCTGTCCACGTCGAACTCGGTGGGGGGGAGGTCCACCAGGCCGGAGTACTGCCGCAGGTGGCGCAGCGCCACCTGGAACTGCCGGGTGTCCAGCGTGTTGTCCCGGCGGAAATCACGGAATTTCCGTTCCCCCGCCACCCGGAAGGCCCGGCGGTACATGGACTGGCCACCCACCCGGATGCCCTTGGGGGACAGGCCGGAGTTGCCAAAGACCGACATGCCGTGGGTGCCTACCCAGTAGCTGCCCCCATTGTGTTCCTCGTTCTGCTCCAGCATCCGCTCCTTGAGCATCTGCTCAATCTCTTCCTCGGTGAGACCCAGATTTTTCAGGGCCTGGACCTCGTCCCAGTTGGCGTATTCGGATAATACGTCCGGTTTATCCAGCCAGTTCAATAACTCCTTGGATACCTCCTGCTGAAAGGGGACGTCCTTTAAATACTCTAAAAAGGTGCGGTCGAAGGCGTCGAAGTCCGCCTCGCTCTTCACCAGAAGACAGCGGCACAGATGGTAAAAGCCGGTGAAGCTGGCGTCGTGCAGGTTCTTGTGCAGCCCCTCCATCAGAGCCATCCACTCGGTCAGCGAGACCTTTAGCCCGTTTCGCCGCAGCAGATACAATAAATCCTCAAACATGGCTTTTCCCTCCCTCCGCCTGGGGTTTGTCCTTTGCAGGGGCGCATGTCATGCGCCCGCGGGCGGCTGATAGCCGCCCCTACAGTAGGGCAAGGGCTCTGCCCTTGCCTGAAACCGGTTTTATCTCAAAAACGGCAAGGGCAGAGCCCTTGCCCTACATATTGTACCGTCTTTTTCCGGAAAAGGCAAGCCTATTCTGTTCTGGAGCCTGTCCATCATAAGATTCTCCACTCATCAATCAGGCTCTCTGGGTCGTTTTCCTCATGCCACAGATAACATCTCATTACTTGCCGCACATAGGATGACACAGAGCGGTTTCTTTTTTCCGCCTGCACCCGAATTCGATATAGAAACTCCACCGGCATCAGGACACTAATACTTTTTTTGGGTCCTCTTCTCATCTGAGCAATCACCTCTTTCAGATTATAACCTGATTCAGGTTATAAGTCAACAATCTGTTTCAGGTTATATTATAGTAGGCATGAGGTGATTCATATGTATTCCAGAATTCGTGAATTGCGCAAGGACCGTGACCTTTCACAAGCGGAAATTGCCAAACATCTTGGAATGTCACAGACGGGATACTCCAAATATGAAACCGGAGAAAATGATATCCCGACTCAGATTTTGATTGCTCTTGCGAAATTCTTTCAAACCAGTATTGACTATCTGCTGGGACTAACCGATGTTCGAAAACCCTATCCTCGAACCTAAAGTCTAATTTTGATTGAAAGGAGAGCTGTCTATGGAAGCCTTCGCCATTGGACTGTTCGCCGTGGCTGTGATCGGCATCCCTATCGCTATTCTGCTGTTTAACGATTACGGCAAGAAGCGGGGCTGCGGCCGGGGCTGCGCCACCTGCGGCAACCGGGATATCTGCTATCGACAGAAGAAAAAAGCGCCCTGACGGGCGCTTTTTCATATATCAAAAGGTTTTTACTCCTCCTCGGGCTCCTCAATCTTGGCGTCCGGGGCGTTTTTGCCCACCGAGGCGATACCCTTCATGCAGCTGTCCTTCCGTTTGTAGCCCTCGCTCTTGCCAATGTTTTCGCCGTTTCTGGCCTTGAGACGGAACCGAAATTCCCCCGCCTTGTCCTTATAGACCTCGAATTTGGGATGGGTCAGCTCCTCGAAGCCCTCCGCTGTCTGGTCCTCCACGTGGGCCAGGGCGTTCTTCTGCACCGAGGCGAT
>ERZ808028.1794-NODE-1794-length-11853-cov-4.346807_pt1 | contig 11853 bp, 19 predicted proteins | sample MGYA00380184_ERZ808028 | MGnify/ENA primary metagenome ERZ808028 (study PRJEB31490, sample SAMN06133397) | mouse gut metagenome | isolation source: J8_1 | host: mice | place: China: Chengdu | collected 2015-05 ...
ATTAGCAATTTTCCTTCCTAATTCTTCTTTATCTGGATAAAAAATTGTTGTATATACATTATCATTTAAAATCAGATCTCTTAAGATATCTTTATCTGTAATATCTAATGAATGACCAAATATAGTAAGACTATGATTTTTATTTTTATCTGCTTTTATCTCGTCTACCCATTCTTTGTATTTGCAACCTGTTTGTTTATATATTCTTTGATAATATTTCTTAAAAGCAATAAACTCTACATCTTTATTTTTTCTATCATCAGGTAAATATTCATCAATTCCTAGAACCATATTATTTGATTCTATTGTATTGCTTCTATTGTATTGCTTCTATTGGCTTTTCCATGGATATAATCAATTTCTGTTATATACTTTTTTTTATATAATTTCTTATATGTATTAGTATAATTAAATGACAATACCTTATTAATATTTGGAAGGCTCTTAATATCTGGTAAAATATATTCTATTTTTGAATTATTTATAAAATCGCTCAAATATATTTCCAAACACCTTATAAGTTTATTTAAATCTTTTATTAATTTATGTTTTTGTTTTTCTAATTCTTTTAAATCTTCATCTATTTCTGGCAAGACACATATTTCATTCTTTAATCTGCTCTTTATAGATGCAACCGTTTCTTTCATTATATCACTTAGATTGTTCAGTAGTTGATTCAATTGATCCTCTATTTCAATTTCTTTATTTCCTCGTTCAGCTTGTTCCTTGATTACATCCATAAATTTATCGAAATATTGTATCATTTGAGAAATTTCTAATTCAAAATCTATCCACCTTTCTTTTTGCCATGTTCCACGTTTGTAATAAATTTTAATAAAAAACTTTAACCATGTATTTTTATTAATAACCTCTTGTAATTCTTTATATAATTTTTTATTTTTATCAAAAAGCTTCTGAAAATAAAATAAGTAATCTCTTTCCTCATCATTATCATCTATATAGCTATATTTTTCTTGGTCATCGGAATCTAAATCTTCACAATTTTTTTTATAATCTAAAAATACATTTATAAATTTCAAAAAATCCGTATACCTCGTTGGTAAACCATGTGCTAAATCAAATCCATTTCCTATAACAAGTATATTCATTTACAAAATTCTCCTTCATTCTCTTTTATTTTATAATAATACTATCATTTTGTAATATTGTATTCAATAGATTTGATGTGTCATTTTATAGCTATTATATTACTATCCTATCACGCCGCTCTCCCACAAAATTCCCGAACACAAATTCAATAATTGATAATCATTCTCAATTACTATATAAACCTATCATGTTAGTAGGTTTTAAAATTTCATACCTCCAAAAAATTTATTTCCCATTAATCCAATAGCCAACAACACTAAACCCTATCAAACAAAAAAGAAACAAAATAGTTTCTTCCTCCGAATCACTTCCCGAACATATTTTTCTTGAGTACCTTTTATCACGTTTACTGACCATATCAATAGATTTTTATATGGTAAACTTTCCATCCCTCTCACCCTTTCCAAAAACTCCACTCACCAATCCAATCCCACACCACTCCAACGCCAAAAAATAAATCCCTTCCACCGAATCAGTCACATTTTCCACCATATCAGGCAAAAAAATAACGGCTCCCTCATGCCATACGACACAAGAAAACCGTTATAAACACCTATATTTCTTACCTTTTCTTAATTTTCCATGATCCGCTTCAAGCCTCTACCGAACATTATGTAATCTCAACAACCTCATTCCTGCTTATTCTTGAACACATATCGCTCAGCAGTAGAATAAAATGCATCCTCCACTATCTGCAACTCTTCATCAGAAAGCATCCCCTTCATCCTTAACGACAGCAAGATATTATCACATACCTCTTTCTTTGCCTGGTTACTTTTTCTGGTGTCGTCCCTAGATCTTCCTCTTTTGACACATTTATATCCTGCTAATGATATGGTTCTTGGTTGAAAATCATTCATCTTAATCAATCCTGCCCGTTCCAACTTCTTTAATTTCTCTCGTACATCTGATGGAGATTTTATACCTGTCCCTGAAGAGATATCCCGGAATGAAGGAGCAAATCCATATTTCTTAAAGTAATCTACAATAAACTTATATACGCTCTTTATTTTATGATCTTCTGAGTTTATGTCCTGCTTCTTCATAACCTTATTTCATCCTTTCCATTATGCCGCTATTTTCCTTCCACAATACGCAAATATTTGTAAACAGAATTCCTGCTAAGTCCTGCCAGCCGTGCAAATTCTGATAGATTAATTACACCATTAGAGAACTTTGGATAATACCTAAAAAATGATTGCGGGATATCTTCTATCTTAGTTTTATACCGTCCAATATGTTTCCCTTTTGTTCTTGCGTTTTCTAAGCCCGATTTTATTCTTTGGATTGTGATTTCCCTCTCCATTTGTGCAAATACTGACATCATGCGCAACATTCCCATGGTCATAGGATCAATTTTACTCCCAGTACAATCAACAATGAAGCCTCCTACAACTAATTTCAAATTCCTATTCTGAACCATTTCCAATATCTCACATAATTGCTTTGTCGAACGGGATAACCTGCTTACCTCTGTACAGGCAATCGTATCGCCTTCCTTTACCGTTTCAAGAAGCTGCTGCAGTTTTTCCCTGTCCTCATGGGATCCACTTTCATATTCCCAAAAAATATTATGTTCCTTAATTCCCAATGCAACCAGTTCTCTTTTCTGTCTACCTATATCTTGCTTATCTTCATTGGTTGAGGCTCTTGCATATCCATATTTCAAATCCGTTCCCTCCTTCCATCCAAATATAGAGAATCCATAAAATCGTTCACAAAAAGGTATAAACTATTTCTTGAACAAAATCGGCTATTTTCCCCATACTTTTCATTCCAAAATGACTATTTTCCAACTGTTCACATTTTCAAGTGTTTTCTTGAACAACATTTCCAGATCCCATTTTCCCCATTGTCATACCGTGTTTCTCCCTATATAATAGTATCAATTACAGGAGGACAATCACCATGGACATTGAAATCAAACCACGAAATCCACTCAAAAAACTTTTATCAAATCTCCATGACAAATTAGAGGACATATTATTTTTCCTGATCCGCAAGACACCTCAAGCCATTATTCCGCCATCCATTATGTTATGGTTTGAAAACTATCTCAATAAGCGTTCTAAGGAACTACAACAAGAGATCATCCGCCAGCAATGGAGACAACTATATCTTGAAAAAGCTGTAGAAGAAATCCATGCCACCCAGAAAGTGAAAAAAGCACAATCAGAAGATTAACTATTTTCCGTTGTGCTTTCCTTTCTTTGTTATTTATTGAGAATTATTCTCATTTAATATTTCCACTTCTGAATCACATCTGCCAGAATAACATCTTGTCCAACTGATACCGGCAGTAAGTTATAAACTCATTACAAAACTCCGGTGATTCCGAATAGATATTACAAGTTTCCTCAATCCAGACATCCATCCCTATTTCTGGATACAAGTCTGAAATAGTTAATGATATGTAATATTGCGGTTTCTCACCATAGCACTGATTGATCTGCATACTTGCATTAAGCAACAAATTTTCCGCTGTCGGAATACAGCCTTCGATTATGCTATTCATCAGATATATATTTATTGCCCGGCTAATCATACCATTCAGCTTATTTTTAATAATAACAGGTGTATTTTCCGTAAAAGGAAATGATATCAAGACACCTTCGCCGTCTGTATCAAACGTTATATTATGGTTCTCAATATTAAAATCCCTGAATTCATATGCTAATTTTTCCACAATTCTACCTCTATATATATTTCGTGACTTTCCTTGCAACCCTCCAATACTTATCTGCTTTTTTTGATATTTCATCTCGAATGGGTTCTTCCCCATGAGGGAAACCTTTTACTATTTCTGATAGTTTATCTCCATAACCCATACAAGCCGTATAAATTAACTGTAATTCTTCCTGAGTAAAATCCATTATATTTCCTCCATTATTCTATTGGGGACTGCCGTTATAGCAATCCCGATATTTATGTAGCTGCTCAAAAGAACTATTCACTTCTCTTTTTAGTATCCTTGTACCATTTAACTGTAGACTCTCCTTTAAAATTCGTTTTCGGCTGTAAGATTGTTGACCTTCCTACGTTTGTAACAATTCCATTTTTCTTTATAACCGCAAACGTTACTATTGCCCGTTCATTCATATCTTAATTCCTCCTTCCCATTGGGTGGTTCCCCATTTTTAGTCTCACATTACGCATGTTTCCACGCATGAAACACATATCCATGTTGTCATCCTGACATTTTCCATTTATCTGCCGGAAATATCCATTTAAATTGAACGAATATGCCCTACTCTGTAAAGGAATACATTTTCTATTTCTTAATACTGTTATCGCTGCAATTACTACACTGTTTGTTAATGAAATATTCTCCCGAATGATATTTTCCAGTGATTGTCTTAAACCACAATATCCAGTATCAATATAATGCTTGGTGCTCTTGCCACTTTCATTTATAAAGAATACGATCCGATATGAAAACGCATTTTCATTCAAATTATTAATCATGCATTTTCTATCTATGTCTTCAAGAATGGTTGATATTGTATTCATACTTCTTCCTCCGATTCCCTTGGTAGAAAGGGGATTATTCATCCCCCCTTTATCCTATGCAGCCTTTACAAGCTCCTCAAAATACTGCTCCATTAATGCCACCAGATAATTAAGTTTCCCACGGACAACCCCAGGATCTCTTGTTGAGCGATTCGTAGAGTTCAGCATGTCCCACGTCTTACCACCGGCTTCGGTTTTTTTCCCGCCATTCACAAACCAGTCAAGGAATCCGCTAAACTCATTGTCTTTCCTTCCTGACTCTATAAACGCCTTGAATAACGCTATAAAAATATGTGTATGCTTAACATCAAACAGATCTTTGGTTTCCGTTGTGATTTCCAGTGAGTTAGTCAGCCTTGTAAATAATTTGTCGAGATTTTCAAAATCAGAAATACATGCGTTTTCATTCAGCCATTCAAAATTTTTCCTTGATTCCTTCCGGTATTCATTAGGATAGCTGCAAAGAAGGACTGAATCTGCTACAATCCTCTCAAATGTCCCGTTCATTTTGCCTTTTGCATTGCCGGAATATATATCTGAAAAGAAACGGTTTTCCGTTATCTGCCTTACATCCGTTGCAAAATTATCAATATAAGTAAATGCACGCTGATTCGTATTCATTGACTTATGGTTGTTGTATTTGCAGACTAATTTAGAAATTTCCGTTGTTTCGCAGTTTTGGTGTACTGCAACTTCAATCTGGTATTCATCAAACCGATCCCGTAATTCTTCTGGAAGTTGTTCATATGTTTTATTACGGATGTCACATTGTACAGATTCCCAAATAATTTCCCCTTGTTCGTCTCTTTCGGGTTTCCCGCTTTCATCCAAGACTTTGCGTTGATATGTAATCATAAACTCATCCAGATTCTTTGTAATCCTGGTATTTGCATATCTGAATAAAGAAAGCGAACTGCTACGCTGAAGGCCGTCTATCAGCCACAACTTTGAAATATCGTTTGAAATTTCTTCACCGAGAATGATAGGAGGCATATAACCATCCGTCAGGACTGTGGCAATCAGTTCATTTACCATGTTATGATTCCACTGCCCACTGAGCCGCTGTACTTCCTGATCCGTGCGGATCGTCTCCTTTTGCATTAATTTCAGATATTGCCCTAAGCTGTATGTCTGTTTCCTGATTTTCATTAAAATTTCCCTCCTAAAATAAAATCTTTACATTCTCATAGCTCCTCATGACATGCAGGTTATCCGCATATTCTTTTTCCGATATTTCTAGTGTTTGTTGTATCTCTTTAGCTTGATAATTATCCATAAGCATGTTTAAGATATCCACTTGCCTTTTTGATAACTTAGCAGTATATTGTTGAACCTTATCTGAAAATTGCCCTCTTTCCTGCCGCTTGAGGACTTCATCAAAGGTATCGAAATCAGATGGTATATAATCAAGAAGGCTACATTCTTCCTCGTCCTCATTTACTGAATCTAATGAAACTGCAAACAGGTTAATGACTCTCCTTTGTCTATGCCGTCTTGTCAGCTCTGACTTGAATTTCTTTTTCAAACAGGAATGAAGGAAACCTTCAAAGCATACACCCGTATTAGGATCGTAACAATTAAATGCCCTCCATAATACTAAGTTTGCGATTGAATAAAAATCGTCATAATCGGCATTACTCAACGGCTCATTAAACCGCATGAAGATGGACCTTGACATTCTTTTTAACTGCCTCATGTCGTTTTCACAATATGGCTGCAATACTGCTAAATCCTTGCTATTCATGATGTCTCTCCTTTTTCTGGATGTGGAATATTGATCATTTGCTTATTTCAATGGCCTATTGAAAAATGGGTGTGCAGGGAGTCGAACCCTACAGAAACCGTTCACCCTAATATGTCTTAATCATTCCCTGTTATTGGTACTCTCTTTTTGACGATTTTATAAGAGAATCCTGGCATATTCTTCATGTATTCACTTTTCCGCTCTCTTGCTTCTTTCATCGTATCCTCAGCAAGAACATATTCCCATCCGTCATCATACCCATAATTACAAAGTAACTGATATTCGTCTTTCGTTTTCCTTATGTATGACATAAAATCTATCTCCCTTCTTTTGGCTACCTCCCATCCTGTAAAATATGCAGGATGGAAACGCTCACAGCTTAAAGTCCTTTTTATAGTGACCGTGACCACTGTTATTTGATTCTCAATACATTGAAAATGCTGACCTTTTCAAACGGTTTCAAATCTTCACCGAAAATCTCTTTTAATTTGTCCTTATCAAGTGTTGTCCTGCTCTGTGGTTTATATGTAATCTTCGCCGTATCAGTGGTTTCAGTATCAACGCCATTTTCTGTCATGTAGGAAATAATCTCACGCTCAACTGCCTTTAATTCGCCCTCAAGTTCGTCCTTCATTGTCCTAAGGCTCCTTAACTCCTGTACTTTGCTTTCTAACTCTTTTTTCGTAATACAACACATAATCTCAATCTCCTTTACTCATATTATTCTTATCAAGAAGCAACCCTCAAATAATCTTCTGGACTATTGCCAATACTCGGATGGCTCACCAGTATATTGATTTAAGTTTGTGAGTGCTTTCGGCTTGCTCGGTTGCTTTATATAGGATGATATTGCTATCCCAAAAGGGCAATTTTGCTTTGATGCTACGACCGTGTGACTTGTCGATTGCCCTTAAATATGAATTCTCAAAGACTCGTCAGGGGATTTATTTGGTTAAATCATATTTGACAAATCAATGAGTTGTGCTATTGATAAATGGTCAATCATGACTTCGCCATCACCGTTATAAACTTCATACTGCTGATTGTTAGGCTCTACCATATTGCAAACGTAGAAACCTTTTTTATTTAGCTTGTTCTCGGCTTCTCTAATCTCTTTTTCAAATAACATTTTGCTTACCGTCCTTTCTTGTGCTGTGCTTTAATAGAAAACTGTTTTAATATCTTCTATACTACTTGCGTGTCTATTGCCTTCGTGATCGTCAGCTCACAGGGACGTAGTATAGAAATGGCTGCTTTGCTTTGACGCTACACTCTTATTTCAAGTGGACAGCCTATAAATATCGGATTTTCACCTTGCAAGTATTCAGCCGCTTGCAATCGCTGTTTTCGGAACTTAAGCCCCCCGATAACCAGGCTTTACAGGTCTTATGTTTTGTTTGCTTTGTTTGACCTTGTAAGTGTATTATAACACGATATCGTGTTATTACAATATCGGAATATTCACTAAATATAACACGCTATCGTGTCAACAATTTTGTTCATTTTGTATAACGATATCGTGTTTGTTGACATTAATAACAAAATATGATATCGTGTTATTGAGAATATTATAATTTTTGAATATAGAGGTGTATCTTATGGAAGAAAAAAAGAAAGCGTCTGAAGCGCATATGAGAGCAACAGCAAAATGGGAAAAAGAAAACTATGATAAAGTATTAGTTAGATTCCCTAAAGGAACAAAAGAAAAGATATTAGATTCTGGTGCAAAAAGTGTAAACGGTTATATTGTTCAGGCTGTAACCGAAAAATTAGATAGAAACTAAAATTTCATAACCATTTCTATTCATATATAACACGTTATCGTTATGTATTTTAACCAATTCATATATGCCGATATCGTGTTATTTTTGTGCTTTTTTCCGATATTGCAATAACACGATATCGTGTTATAATAATCTCAACACCAAAACAAAGCACCTTGACAATTCAATAGACTTTATACCCTAAGCGTGATATAATACATACTACCAAGACAACGAACAATCACAGAAGGGGTGATATATCATGGCATTGACAAACGAGGATTTACTAGCAATCTCTCAATTACTGGATGTTAAATTAGACGCAAAATTAAAGTCAGAATTGCAACCGTTAAAGGACGATATCAGAGACATCAAGCTACATCTTGAAAATGTTACTGATAAAGACATTCAGTTGTTAGCAGAAAACTATGTTCCGGCAGCGAAACGATATGAAAAAGCAGTTCCAGAAATACAAGCAATGCAGGCTGATATTGATATCATGAAAAAAGTTATCTCTGACCATAGTGAGAAGCTGAAAAAGATATCATAGTTCCATCATAACAACTGCATAACTTATATCACCAAAGGGTGTAAGGTCTATTGAATTATCGAGGACTTTACACTCTTTTTATTTACAGGTTATGGAGGTTGAGATATGAATACTTATTTTAAGAATGTTCAAACATTGGACGAACTCAGAAAACAATACAAGGACTTGCTAAAGAAATATCCCCCTGATAATGGCGGCTCAGAAGATATTACTAAAGCAATTAATGTCGAGTATGAGAAACTATTCAAGATATTAAAGGATAACCATTCAAGACAGGACACGGCAGATAATAACGCATATGACAAACAATCATCATATGACAACATGAAGTATGACTTTGCAGAAGATGAGCTATTGAGGGAAATGTTACAGAAGGTTATTTATCTCTCTGACATTACCATCGAAATTATCGGTGCATGGTTATGGATTTCAGGTAATACCTATCCTCATAGAAAAGAATTGAAAGAACTTGGTTTCAAGTTTGCAAGTCAGAAAAAGTGTTGGTTTTGGCACTCTGAGTCATTCAGGAAGAAAAGCCACAGACAACTATCCATGGATGATATCCGTAGTTATTACGGCAGTACAGAAGTTGAAACTAATGGAAGAATAAGATTAGAAGCATAGAGTTTTGAAGGGTGTGGTCATGGCTACGCCCTCATAAAATACAGACAAGGAGAATGAATGATATGAAGAAAAGAATTGTGAATATGATATTATCAGTGGTTTTAGCGGCAGTAATGGGATGTAATGCAAGTGAAGCAAGTACAAGCAAGGTATTGAGTAATGATTTGATGAATGATAATGTTGGTATCGGTGTCATGCAAATGGTCAAGAACAGCGTACAGGTTCAACATAGCAAGACAAAGGAAGAATTTGACAGGCTGACATCTGTTATCGAGAATCGGAATGGTAGGATTATTATTGAAATGGTTGACGCAACTGTATTAGATGGTGATGGAAATGGATCTGATTCGTTTGGATTTTATGTGAAATATGATATTGGACAGTTTTCAAAAGGTGATAAGATTCGGAGCGTTTTTGTTTACAATCCTGATACCAATTACTTTGATGATATTGTATGCCGGAGGGATCAGTTGATTAAATGATTTGTGTGATTGGTGAATAGTTTATATAATGAAAAAAGAGTCTGACAGGTAATTTTCTCTTGCTCCGTCAGGCTCTTATTTTTTGTCCTATATGGTAGGTTTATTTTGCGTTTTAAGGGGGTATTTTCGGCTTGTAATGTGTAGGTATATTCTTCTTGGGTGAAGGCATTTTGAATCGAAATAAGGTCAAATTTTTGCGTTTCAAGGCATAGATAGGGGCAGGAGATTAATGGGTATATCGGGTAGGTTTACATTAATTGAGAGATATCTTGACGCACAAAACGGGCTATGTATTCTATCCACACACCGACCTTATTTAAGCAAACCGAATCGACCCCTCCCCTATCTTCCATCCTCCAACTCACTAATCTTCCTCATAATCTCCCTATAAATCCTCTCCTGCTCTTCCCCAGTCAGATTTATCGTATATTCATCATAGAAATCCAGATCATCACCCATAATAAAATCAAAGAATCTCTGCAACTGTTCTACTGACATGCATACTTCACTTGGTTCTGGCACATTATATTTCAATACCTTATCCTCACCCTACATTGAATCATCCTCCACTTCTAATATTTTAGAGTTTATTACTCTAATTGTCAATAGCGTTTACTACTCTAAGATACAATAATCCAGAGGTGAGACTATGGACTACAAAGACCGCATTCGTGCTTTACGTGAAGATAATGACTATACCCAAACAAAAATAGCAAATATCTTAAATATTGGTCAACGCACTTATGCAGACTACGAATATGGCAAAACCCGTATTCCTGTTGACGCTTTAATCAAGCTGGCTAAATTCTATGATGTGGATATGAATTATATTTCTGGTGTAAGCAACAAGCGAAATAAATTTCCTGCGGAGTAACCTCATGATTGATTATTCTCCATTCTGGAAAACACTGAAAAATCAAACGAGAATTGGTATACTTTGACCAACAAATATCATATGTCTCATAGCACTCTCCATAGATTAAAACACGGCAAAGATATTTCTATGAAAACAGTAAACGATCTTTGCCGTATTCTTGACTGCTAGATTGAAGACATCTGCCAGTATGTTATGAACGATAAGAATCAGATGTTGTGAAAAAATACTTATATATTGGCTATTTATCTATCAATAAACCCTCACCCAAACAAAAAGTATTTATTCTATTTTAATTCATTTTACGTTAAACTCTTTAGGATACACAGCGAGCGAAGTATTTAAAGCTTTCAAAATATTTCCCTCTCCAATAACACAATCTTCTAACACTATTTTTTTACCTTCGTATCGAAAAGAAATAAATTTAAAATAAGTCACTATATCATTACCTTCCTGCACCTCTTTTTGATAATTAATTTGTATAATTTTATTTTCACGATAAAATATCTCATTAATAGTAGCCCCCTCACTAATAATATAATCTAATAGTTCTTCTGTTCCTTCTATTTCTAATAAATCTTCATCATCAATTTCTAAAGCACCATATTCCCTGAAATTTTCTCCATCCCAATAATAGTAATATTGATTATAAGTATGAATAATCCATTTTTCATCATCAGGTAACACTTTCCAATTTTTAGGAATTATTCTCGCACCATCATATGCAGAATTAGTAATTACTATTTCATTATACTTATTAATTTCAAATCCATTTGCTTTAGATGTTAAACTCGGTTGAAATGGTTTTTCCTCTTTTACTCCCCATAAGAATGTTAGCGATCCTGTAGTATAATACTCCTCAAAAGCAATAAACATATCATTTCCAAAAAGATAAACTTGAGGATATCTCCAATAGTTTTTACTTTCTTCCACTTTATATACCCCCTGCTGATTTACAAACCATATCTCGCCAGTAACCGTGTCTTCATCCATTATTCTACCAACAATAGCAAACATTTCACATTTTCCATCAGAATCAAAATCATTATAATGATTATATACTATTTCTTGTTCTGTTTTTTCAGAAATTGCATTTAAATAGCTAGTCTCAGACATAATTATTTCTTCTATATCTTTTGATTCTATATCTTTTGATTCTATATCTTTTGATTCTTTAGAAGAGATCACATAACCTT
>ERZ808028.1797-NODE-1797-length-11841-cov-4.422390_pt1 | contig 11841 bp, 9 predicted proteins | sample MGYA00380184_ERZ808028 | MGnify/ENA primary metagenome ERZ808028 (study PRJEB31490, sample SAMN06133397) | mouse gut metagenome | isolation source: J8_1 | host: mice | place: China: Chengdu | collected 2015-05 ...
TATGGTAATACTGCCCACGTAATTCAGTTCCGCCTGCGTCACCGTCGCCCGATGGATCTTGCTCTTTAACATTTCCAGTGTCATCTCAATCACCCTTTCACACTTCCCGTCATGCCGCATGCGGCGGCACAAACAATCCGTGAAGAACGCTGCTTTTGCGTTCTTCGGTGTGAAGTTTTAGAATTTCTTAGTCTGCGTACTTTGCATACTTAGAAATTCTCTTCACACTTCCATTATGAAATTGTCGATCAGCCTGGTTTTCCCGATATAGACCGCCATCGCTGTCAGCACTCTTCCCTCTGCCCTCTCCAGCGGCGCTATACTGTCGGCGTCCACCATCTCCACATAATCGATCCTTGCAAGCGGCTCATCCTCTATGATCCCGCGCATCGCGGAAAGGATCTTCCCCGCATCCCGCTCGCCCTTTTCCATCATCTCTTTTCCGGCAAAAACCGCTCTGGAAAGCACCAGCGCCGCTTTCCTCTCCGACTCATTCAAATAGGTATTTCTGGAACTCTTCGCCAGCCCATCGCTCTCCCTGACGATGGGACAGCCGACGATCTCGATATCGATATTCAGATCCCGCACCATACGGCGTATCACCGCCAGCTGCTGGGCATCCTTCTCCCCGAAATAAGCCCTGTCGGGAGCAACGATGTTAAATAATTTATTTACCACCGTACAGACGCCCTTAAAATGTGTGGGACGGCTCTTGCCGCACAGTCCCTCGCTGACCTTCTGCATCTCCACATAAGTGGAAAAATCCGCCGCATACATCTCCTCCGGCGTCGGATGAAAGATCAGGTCCGCCCCCGCCGCCTCACAGAGCTTTTTATCCGCCTCAATGTCCCTCGGATAGGTGGAGAGATCCTCATTTACCCCAAACTGGATGGGGTTGACAAAATCACTGACCACCACTTTGTCATTTTCTCTGACCGCTCTGTCGATCAGGCTTTTATGCCCCTCATGGAGATATCCCATGGTCGGCACCAGCCCTACGCTGCATCCCTGCCTTTTCCATTCCTTTACCTGTTTTCTGACTTCTTTGATCGATCCTGTTATTTCCATAAAACGCCTCCATGCCGCACATATTCCTGTGCTGTTTTTATCAGTCCATTGTCATCCCATCCTGACAGTCCTTCCCTTTCCCTCCACGGCAAAAGGCGTTCTTCATGCCAGCCTCTCACGTCGAAGCGCAGCTACACCGATAGCCATTTCCCATGAAACAAAAAAGTCTGGGCACCCCGCTGTCCAGACACACAACAAAAGAATTCTTATTTTCCATGTACCGCCCTTGCCGGTGCGCTCATCCGTGTAAGAATCCTGATTTCCCTATTGATTAAAGTTTTTGCATGTCGTGGTACAGTTCCTCTGGATACCGTCCGCTTAGATAGTAGCATACCGCTCAAAAAAAGGCAAGCAGAAATTCATTCCGCTGCCTTTTTCTTCCGCCGCCTTTTTCAGCTATTCCGCATCCATCATCGCAAAAACCTTCATGGCCTCTTTTACATTATCCCGCATCCCGTCCCGCGCCTTCGCCAGCACGGTGGAGAAAAACAAAGGCTCATTTCCCGCTGACTTTATATAGTCCGCCGCAGCATTGCCGCCCGCTTTATCCATGTAGGTAAAGTAATTGATCTTTCTGACCCCTGCGCGGACCGCCTCCTGAAAATCCTCCCTGCTGACGCCGGAGCCGCCGTGCATGACTACCGGAATATTACCGCACTGCCTGCGCACCTCTCTGACCACGTTAAAATCCAGCCTCGGCTTTTTCAGATAGATCCCGTGGGTCGTGCCGAAGGAACATGCCAGCGCGTCGATCCCGCTTTCCGCCACGAAATCTTTTGCCTGCACCGGATCGGTGTATATCTTTGTGTCATCATCTTCGCCTGAACCGTCACCTGCGCCGGATTCCCGCCTTCCCATACTTCCCAGCTCCGCCTCCACACCGGCGCCGTATTTTTTCGCCATCTCCACCGCCTTCTTAGTATTTGCGAGGTTCTCCGCATAGGGCAGGGTGGAGCCGTCAAACATGATCCCCGTAAATCCCAGCTCAAGCGCCTGCTCCAGATACTCCAACGTCTCGCCGTGGTCCAGATGCACACATACCGGGATTTTCGCTTTCTTCGCGAAATCTACCATCAGCGGCCCGATCAGCGCAATCGGGATCCACGACTCATGGCACTGTGCAAACTGGATGATCAGCGGAACCCCCAGGCTTTCTGCCGCCTCAAAATTCGCCTGCAGGCTTTCCAAGTTTGACGCGTTAAACGCGCCCACCGCGATCTTCTTTTCTTCCGCGATCCGCAGAATCTCTTTTAATGTTACCAACATAATAACCACCTGTTCCTTTCATTTGAATCTTTCTTTTTCATATCTATTATATTTTCGGGATGCTTGTTAAACTTTCTGTCCCTCTGTCAGCCACACCTGCTCCATCCCCGCGCGATCTTCTCCCTCAGTTCCGCAAGAGGCTTAAGCCCGCTTAAGGCATCATACGCAGACAGACAGCATGCCCCTGTCGCAAGCGCCATTTCCACTGCCTCTTCGATCCCGCATCCCTCCAGCACGGAAACCAGAAAAGCCGCAATACTGGTATCGCCCGCGCCGGTGCCCGACAGGATCTTCTCCGGCACAAAGCATTTCTCAAAGCCTTCTTTCCCCGCCCACTGATCCATGGCGAGCCCCAGCCTGCCGCAGAGCGCCTCCATCTCTCCGGCAGCTGCCGTCCTGTAGTACATGCCCAGTGCGCCGCACTTGATCAGCACTGTCTTCGCCCCCATCTCAGCAGCTTTTTCCCCAAGAGGCTTCACATCCTCCGGTGTGATGGCCTCCGTGATATCTCTCCCTGACGCCCGCGCATTCCACGCCTCATACCTCTCTCTATCCAGCATAAAACACAACTCTTCCGCACTCGGGACAAAGAAGTCAACATAGGTCAGCGTCTTTCCGAGAATCTCCTCCCAGTCAGCCCTCCCCGCCTCCGAGTCCGCATCCACCGCTGCCAGATCGAGGGATGTCGCCGTACCGGCTTCCTTCACCCGTCGAAACATCTCAGCTAACTCCTTCCCGCCGTCCCGGTACATCCGTTTCATGATGGGCGGATAGCCGAAATGGAACAGATCCGCCTCCTCCACTTTCCGGTAATCGATATCCGCACTGCCAAAAGTATCGTTGGCGCCCGGGTCATGCAAAAAGATCCGATCGATCCCCGGTATGGCGACCACCACGGAATAGGACGTGGCTTCCTCCTCTGAAACCAGCATCCCCTGCCGCACATCATATCCGCTCAGGATACTCCGCACCATATCCCCGAAGGCATCCGCCCCGATCTTTCCCATCAGAGTGACGTCTGCCCCCAGATATTTCATCGCAAGCCCCGTGTTGGCGACCGAGCCGCCGGTATGTACATCAACTCCTTCCATATGGATCAGTTTGCCGGGAATCATGATATCACTCACTTTTCCCGCCTTCTGCGCCGGAAAGACCGGCGTGATATCCAGACAGATGTGCCCCGCCGCTATTACCTTTTTCCCCATATTGCCTCCTGCCGTCTCATCTTTGCATTTTTTTGTTTTCCATCATAACATCATCATATTTTAGCCAATATCCCCGCCCATTGACCTCGCGGCATTTTCTCCCCGCCGCAAGCGCTGCACTTGTCTCATTCCCGCGGGAGTCGCCAAATATACATGCAAGCACGTCTATTTTGCTCGTTGCCCGCGGGAATAAAAAGAATCATGAAAACAGATTTGAGCAGTTTCATGATTCCTTCTTCTCAGATTATAATGGATCTGCCCTCAGCCTTTCGCCGCCTCCATGAGCAGCCTGATGCACAGCTCCATCCCCAGCTTTCCGCTGTCCATATACAGTTCATAGAATTTCGGATTGCCCCACTCCCAGTCCGTCACGGAGCGGTAGAAGCCGCTTCTTCTCTTATCGTTTTTCTTCAGGGCGTTTTTCGCTTCCGCCTCGTTAAATCCTTCTTTTTCTATGGCTCTTTTCAGACGTTTCTCATCATCGGCATGGATAAATACCCCCAGATGGTTCTCCTTCTCCCGGAGGATATAACCAGCTGCCCGTCCGACGATGACGCAGTCTCCCTCTTTAGCCGCCTCCTCTATGATCCTCTCCTCCTCCAGAAAGAGTTTATCTGCCATGGAAAGATTTTTGTTGTCGGAATTTCCGCCCAAAGAAGTTTTGGAAAGATTAAACAGCCAGCCTCCCGGGCTGCATTCATCCAACCCCTCGATCTGAAAAGGCGGTATCTCCAGATTCCTGGCTGCCTGCAAAAGAATATTCCTGTCGTACAGTTTATATCCCAGCGCTTCCGCCAGCCGTTTTCCGATCTCATTTCCTCCGCTGGCATATTTTCGTTCAATTGTGATAATATTATACATTTTCCGCCCTCCTTTCTGACGATCAAACTTATACCGTTATTATACTCTCTCTTTTCGTGTTTCACAATCTGTTTTTCAGTCTTTTTATCCATCGGGCTGTAACAGGATCGAAAAAATCTTTAAAATTTTCGTTTGCCGCATAAATAACTCGTGCTATACTGTAAGTGAAACTAAGTAAAGAAAGGATTTAACTTCCATGTCCCAGACAGACTCTTCCAACACGCTTCGCGATAAGTTGATCGATATTTTCGACCATGACTCTATTCAGGATTTCCAGCAGTTTATGGCATCCTCGAAAGACCTGATGTCCTGTTACCGCTGCGCCATCATGGAAATAGAAACCAAATTCCGCGTCCTGGACGAACGTTTTTCCCTGACCCACGACCGCAATCCCATAGACGATATCCAGAGCCGCTTAAAATCCCCGGAGAGCATCCGGGACAAGCTGCTGCGCAAAAATCTGCCCTTTACGCTGGAAGCGATCGAAGAACATCTTTTTGATATTGCCGGCATCCGCATCGTCTGCTCCTTTATAGACGACATCTATATGCTCGCCGACTGCCTGCTGCAGCAGGACGATATCACGCTGATCAAGAGAAAGGATTATATAAGACAGCCGAAAGAAAACGGTTACCGCAGCCTGCATCTCATCGTGCAGGTGCCCATTTTCCTGCAGGACCGGAAAAAACTCATGAACGTGGAAGTCCAGTTCCGCACGATCGCCATGGAATTTTGGGCTAATCTGGAACATCAGCTCCGCTATAAAAAGAACCTTCCCGCCGATATTGTCGAAAAAACGGAAAAAAAGTTAAGCGACTGTGCAAACTTAAGCAATCTTCTGGACACACAGATGCAGGAGATCAAAGATGTGATCGAGAATGCATGATCGAAGTCACTAAAATCTCTCCTTCTTCATATTTATATTGTATGGGAATCTGAAGGAGGAATCTACTATCTATGGCTACCGGTTACCTGATCATCCAGGCCAGAACGGCGCACGAAGCGCTCCCGTTAAAGGGGATACAGATCTGGATCATGGATGAATACGAAAAAAATACCTATCATGTGACAACGGATGAAAGCGGGGAGACGGAGAAGATCGCCCTGGAGACGCTGGAGCGATCCCTGTCCCTTGATCCTGACTATTCGGGAGCACCCTTTATCAGCTACAACGTGTTTGCGCTGGCGGAGGGTTTCGATTCGATCCATGTCGTCGGCATCCCGATCTTTGACGGGGAGGCGGCTATCCTGCCGCTTGCGTTTGTCCCGATGCAGGCAATGCAGCGCACGCCCGATGTGACGGAGATTCAGGTCGGCGCGCCCGCCGTCTCCATGAAAAGACAGCGCGATCAGCCCGGTCCCGATGAGGATACGGACCCCCAGGTGCTCCGCCAGGTGGCCATACCGAACCCGATCACGGTACATCTCGGCAGGCCGGACGCATACGCATCCAATGTGCAGGTAACCTTTCCCGATTATGTAAAGAATGTTGCCAGCAGTGAAATTTATCCCACATGGCCGGATGCCTCCCTGCGGGCAAATATTTATGCGATCATCACTTTCGCTCTGAACAGAGTTTTTACCGAATGGTATAGAAGCCGCGGCTACAGCTTTGACATAACAAACAATACCGCCTATGACCAGTACTTTATATACGGGCGCAATACCTATGAATCCATCGATCGGATCGTGGACGAAATCTTTAACGAATTTGTCCGCAGGCAAGGCCAGACGGCGCCTTATTTCACATCCTTCTGCAACGGAACAACCACCACCTGTCCGGGCCTGTCCCAGTGGGGGACGGTTTCCCTCGCGAATCAGGGACTCACCCCTCTGCAGATACTGCGCTCCTACTACCCAAAAGACATCGAAATCGCGGAGACGAACATTTACACAGGCCTTCTGTCCTCCTATCCCGGCACCGCGCTCAGAGTTGGAAGCACAGGCCTTGATGTACAGACGATCCAGACTTATCTGGGAAGGATCCGCCGCAACTACCCGGCTATTCCCGCGATCACGGATGAGGCTGGCGTGTTCGGGGACAGCACAAGGGCGGCGGTCGCCAGATTTCAGAGTATTTTCAACCTCTCCCCGGACGGTGTGGTCGGAAAAGCCACGTGGAATAAGCTCTCCTACCTGTACACTTCCGTGACCAGGCTTGCCGAGCTGGACAGTGAAGGCACTTCCCTCGGGATCGGGACCGTCCCGCCGGGTTCTGTCCTGCGTCCCGGTTCCTCAGGTCAGGATGTCATTACCCTGCAGTATCTTTTGAATGTGGCAGCCGAATTTAATGCTGCGATCCCTGCCCCGGCGCAGGACGGCATTTTCGGAAACGGCACGAAACAGGCGGTGGAAGCCTTCCAGAGCGCGGCGGGGCTTTCGCCGGACGGCGTTGTGGGCCCGCTCACATGGCAGGCACTGTACAACACCTATCTGGGTGCGGACAACGTGATCCCGCCAGGCACAGACGGCGGCGTCACGGAATATGTGGTCCGTCCCGGTGATACGCTCTGGCTCATCGCGCAGAGGTATCACACGACGGTGGAGGAGATCAAGCGCCTGAACGGACTGGCCAATGATAACCTCAGTATCGGACAGATCCTGAAGATTCCGCAGGCATCCTCCTCCGGCGGATCGTATTTTGAATATGTCGTCCGCTCCGGGGATACGCTCTGGCTGCTGGCGCAGAGATTCGGCACCACCGTCAGCGCGATCAAGAGCCTGAACGGACTTTTAAACGACAATTTAAGTATCGGGCAGGTGCTCAGGATCCCGTCCGTGGAAACCTCCCCCGTCCCGTATTTTGAGTATACCGTCCGCCCGGGGGATACGCTCTGGCTGCTGGCGCAGAGATTCGGCACCACTGTCGGCGCGATCAGAAACCTGAACGGGCTTACAAACGATATGCTGAACATCGGGCAGGTGCTGCTGATCCCGGAAACTTGAAGGCAACAGCCAAATGACACCGACGGCTGAAATCCGCCCTGAAGCGGACAGACGCCCAAAAATCACTGTACCCCGCCTGACCGTCAAAACCGCTGCTTCTCCCGCGAACACCGGAGCCGCAGCGGTTTTCATCATCGTTATCTCTCCATTTTATCGTCTGAACTCCACCGTCCACTCCGGCCCGTAGCTCAACCCATACTGCTCGCAGAAACTCCCCTGGCTCACCGCCAGCGCAACTTTCATCAGTTCGTTATTATACACCATCGGCGCACCCTTTTCGGCATAGCCGAAGCTCTTGTGGAACAGCACCTTCCGGTCGAACACAACCTCCCCGTCATGACGGACTGTCACCTGTACATCCTGCCCGTAGGAGAATCCTGCCTCCTCAAACGATCTAAGCGGAATATTGGTCCAGAGATTCCCGAAATTCGGATCGTTGATCTCAAAGATCCCCTGTACCTTTCCCGCCTCGATGACAGGCTCCAAAATCTCATGCTCCACGATCTCCTCCACCGGATACTCGGGTCCCACTCCCTCAAAGTCAATGATGCCGCTGGCAAGCCTTGCCGCCGTGTAGCCGAACAGATCCCTCCCGTGGAAGATAGCAACACCCTCCGTGCCTTTTCCCCGCAGGCGGTTCACGCTCTCATCGATCTCCCGCACCGCCTCGATGCCGATAAAGCGCTTCACATGGGTCAGAGAACCGTTGTCGGGCGTCACGATATAATAGCCGTCCACCGTCTTCGCCACACAGGCGCGGCGCTTTGTGCCCACCCCGGGATCCACCACCGATACATAGATCGTCCCCTCGGGCCAGAACTGCAGGCTCTGATACAGCCTGTAACTTGCGCTCCACGTATCGTACTGGGGCAGCTCATGGGTGCCGTCCATGATCTCCAGCTCCCTGTCCACGGTCTTCACGACCCCGTACATGGAACTCACTGCGCCCTCCTTGTAAGTAAAATCTGTCTGAAAAACTAAAATTGGTTTCATCTTTTTCTCCTTTCAAAAGAAAATCACACAAACGGATTCCAGAACCGCGACCCGTTCACAAAAAACGACAGGCAAAGCGATCCGGCCAGGATCAGCGCCCCAAAGAAAATGGATCCCCAATCGCCCTTCTTCAAGGGCCTTGCCACATACCATGTCCTCTTTTTGTGCTTCCCGAATCCCCGCAGATCCATCGCGTTGCTGATCAGTTCGATCCTGTCCAGCGTAGAAAAGATCAGCGGGATACAGATGTTCATCGTGTTTTTCACCCTAACGCCCATCTTCTCCTTTTTGGACAGGTCCAGTCCCCTGCTCTGCTGCGCCACCGCGATATCCTGATAGTTCCGGATCATATCCGGAAAATACCGCAGCGTCAGGGAGAGCGCGTACGCCGCTTTATAACTGATGCCCACACGGTTTAACGAAGCCGCAAACTCGCTCGGGTTGGTGGTCAGAAGGAAGATCATCCCCAGCGGCACCACCGAAGCGTACTTGATGGACTTCGTCACCTGATACAAAAGCTGTTCCTGCGTGATCACATAAAAATCCGTGATCCGGAAGATCTCATGCCTTGTCCCGTAGATCTCCGTGCCGTAGGTCGGTGCAAAAATAAAAGTCAGAATAAAATTCAACAGCAGAAAGATCACAACATAGATCGCCATGATCTTGATCTGTTTAAATTCCAGCCCGGAAGCCTTGAATATCACCGCCGATAATACCATGACAAAAAGTATGTACCGTATATCGTAGGAGAACATCACCGCAAAGGTCATGAAAATAAAACAGAGCAGCTTTGTCAGTCCCGACAGGTTAAAGATAAAATTATCTCTGTCTATATAGTCAAACAGTTTCGCCTTCATGCCCGCATATTCCTCCTTTCATAATCGATAAACTTCTGTACAAACCCCTCCGCATCCTCTATGCCTGTCAGCTTCGCCAGTTCATAGAGGGATGTGATCTTCAGGTTCGCCTGCTCCGCGATCTTTTCGTTCGTCAGGATCTCCACCGCGCTGGCGTCCCCGATCTTTTTCCCCTCCGAGATCACGATGGCATGGGATGTGTACTCCAGCATCAGATGCATGTCGTGGGTGATCATCAGGATCGTCACCCTCGCCTCGTTCAGGCTCTTCAGAAACTCCATGATCTCCGTATAGTGATGGTAGTCCTGTCCCGCCGTGGGCTCGTCCAGGATCAGGATCTTCGGATTCATGACCAGCATGGACGCGATCGTCACACGTTTTTTCTGCCCGTAGCTGAGGGCGGATATAGGCCATTTTTTAAAGGGCGCAAGCCCGCAGATCTTAAGCGCATGTTCCACCCGCTCCGTGATCTCCTCCTCCGGCACGCCGTTTAAGCGAAGCCCCAGCGCCACCTCATCAAAGATCATCGGCTTGCAGATCATCTGGTTCGGGTTCTGCATCACATAGCTGATCGTTTTGGAGCGCTCCTTGATGGTCTGTCCCTTCATATCTTCCCCGCCGCACAGAAGCCTTCCGCCGTCCTCATTCACAAAGCCGCAGATTACCTTCGCCAGCGTGCTCTTGCCGGCGCCGTTGGTGCCCACGATGCTGACCATCTCCCCCTCCCGGATCTCAAAGTTGATATCCTGCAGGATCTTCCGCTTCTTTGTATACTGAAAATTCAGATGCTCCGCCGCCAGAATGACCGGGCGGTCCGGCTGCGCTTCCTTTTCCTTCGTCTCCCTGTCCCACTTCAGCACGGCATCCTGCACCGCCGGAATATCCAGCGTGATCAGCCTCCCGGCACGATGGGCTTTCTCCACCTTCACCCCCGCATATTTTAACGCCGTCACATAGAGCGGCTCTCTGATACCGTATTTTCCGAGAATATCCGCCGCCATCATCTCATCCGGCGTCATGTCCGCCACGATCCGCCCGTCGTTCACCAGTATGATCCTGTCCACGTCCCGGTAAAGCACATCCTCCAGACGATGCTCGATAATGACGACCGTTTTGTGATACTCCTGCCACACCTTGTCGATCAGGTCGATGGCGGTCTTTCCTGTCGCCGGGTCCAGATTGGCGAGGGGCTCGTCAAAGAGCAGGATGTCCACATCATCCACGAGAACACCGGCGAAGGCGACGCGCTGTTTCTGCCCGCCGGAGAGTTCAAAAGGCGAAGATTTCAGCAGCTTCCCCATATCCACCATATCCGCCACTCTCTGGACCGTCTCCTTCATCTCCTTCTGCCTGGTCAGGTCATTTTCCAGTGCAAAAGCGATGTCCTCCCCCACGGTCAGCCCGATGAACTGTCCGTCCGCATCCTGCAGCACGGTGCCCACCCGCTTGGAGAGTTCAAAAATATTCATATCCTTTGTCTCTTTTCCGCAAATTTTTAAAGATCCCTCCATCTTCCCGTGATAAGAAAACGGGATCAGCCCGTTTAAGCAGTGCCCGATGGTGCTCTTCCCGCTGCCGCTGGGCCCCACCACCAGAATCTTTTCCCCCTCATAGACCTTCAGATTGATGTCATGCAGTGTGGGCTCCGCCTGACTGAAATACTGAAATGAAAAATCTTCAAACTCGATGACCGCATTTTTTCTGCCGTCTTCCCCCATCGTCCTTCTCCCCCTTCTTTTGTTTGTATATATCTAAAAGCACCGACTGCTCCACCGGTGCTTTCTCTCTTTTTTCTTACAATTTACTTCACGACCCTCACACGGAACACGCCCCTGACACCGCGGAGTTTTTCCACGATATCCTCATCCGGCTTTGTCTCCACATCCAGCATCGTATAGGCAAATTCCCCGCGGGACTTATTCGTCATATCGGAGATATTGATGCCTGCATCGCCCAAAATGGACGTAAACTTTGTGATCATATTTGCGATGTTCTTATGGAACACAGCGATCCGCCCCTCTTTGGTGCAGATGCCCATATCACAGTTCGGGAAATTCACGGAGTTGATGATATTGCCGTTTTCCAGATAATTCCGCAGCTCCTTCACCGCCATTTTGGCGCAGTTGTCCTCGGACTCCTCCGTGGAAGCCCCCAGATGCGGGATCACGATACAGCCTTCCTGCCCCGCTGTGATCGTGTTCGGGAAATCCGTCACATACTTTCTGATCCTGCCGGAACGAATGCCCTTTAATACCGCTTTCTCATCCATCAGTACATCCCTTGCGAAGTTCAAAAGGATCACGCCGCGCTTCATCTTCGCCACCGCTTCCTCGTTCACCATGCCCCTCGTGGCATCCATCAGCGGCACATGGATGGTGATATAATCACATTTCTGGAAAATGATGTCCGCGTTGGTGATATGCTTTACGTTCCTGGACAGTCTCCAGGCCGCATTAATGGAAATATATGGGTCATACCCGTATACCTCCATTCCCAGATGGGTGGCTGCGTTGGCAACCTCAGCGCCGATGGCTCCCAGGCCGATAACACCCAGCTTCTTGCCCTTAATCTCGCAGCCTGCAAATGCCTTCTTGCTCTTCTCTGTGTCCTTGGTGATGTTGTCGTCCTCCGCATTGGCCTTGCAC
>ERZ808028.1798-NODE-1798-length-11837-cov-7.471684_pt1 | contig 11837 bp, 13 predicted proteins | sample MGYA00380184_ERZ808028 | MGnify/ENA primary metagenome ERZ808028 (study PRJEB31490, sample SAMN06133397) | mouse gut metagenome | isolation source: J8_1 | host: mice | place: China: Chengdu | collected 2015-05 ...
GGCGGCTACGACCCCCACAAGGTGGCCCTGTTCATCACCCAGACCGGGGGCGGCTGCCGGGCGTCCAACTACATCCATCTGCTGCGCAAGGCCCTGGAAAAGGCGGGGCTGGAGTTTGTGCCCGTTATCTCGGTAAACCTGTCCGGGCTGGAGAAAAATCCCGGTTTCTCCCTCACCCTCCCTCTGGTGCGCAAGCTCATCTACGCCATGCTGTACGGCGACCTGCTGGTAAACGCCGCCAACCAGGTCCGGCCTTACGAGCTCACCCAGGGCAAGACTGACGCCATGCTGGACCGCTGGCAGAAAACGCTCATCGACGGCTTCCAGGCAGGCAAAGGCATGAGCCGGAAGCAGATGCGGGATAATTTCAACACCATCCTGGCGGACTTCGCCGCCATCCCCGTCTCTCAGGAGGAGAAGGTCCGGGTGGGCGTGGTGGGGGAAATTTATGTCAAGTTCTCCCCCCTGGGCAACAACAATCTGGAGGACTTTCTCCTCTCCGAGGGGGCGGAGCCGGTGGTTCCCGGACTCACCGACTTCATGATCTTCAAGATCTTCAACCGGGAGGTGGACGTGAACATCTACGGCGGACCCTGGGCAAAAAAGAAGTTCTGCCAGATCTTCAAGGGCTACATCGAGGCCTGCCAGCGGGACATGATCGCCGCGCTGAAAAAGACCCGTTTCCGTGCCCCCGGCACCTTTGAGAACATGCACAGGCTGGTCCAGGGCTACCTGGGCGACGGCAACAAAATGGGCGAGGGCTGGCTGCTCACTGGCGAGATGCTGGAGCTCATCCACTCCGGCGTGCCCAACATCGTGTGTACCCAGCCCTTCGGCTGCCTGCCCAACCACATCGTGGGCAAGGGCATGATCCGCAAGCTGAAGGACGATTATCCCAGCTCCAACATCGTGGCCATCGACTACGACCCCGGAGCCACCAAGATCAACCAAGAGAATCGGATCAAGCTGATGCTGGCCAACGCCAAGGCCCTGGCCAGGCAGGAAGCGGAAAAAGAGCCCGCAGGCGCGGGCGTATGAGGAGGGCAACGCTATGAAATTGGCAGAGGCACTACAAGAGCGGGCGGACCTGAACCGCCGCATCCAGCAGCTCCAGCAGCGGCTGGGAAACAATGCCATTGTGCAGGAGAAGGAAAAGCCTATCGAGGATCCCAATACCCTTCTGGCGGAGCTTGACCGCTGCGTGGCAAATCTAGAGGACATGATCACCCGAATCAACCTGACCAACTGCCATACCATGGTGGACGGGGAGAGCCTCACCGCCCTGCTGGCCCGGCGGGACGCGCTGAAGCTGAAGCTGGGCGCGTACCGGGACTTGGCCTACCGGGCCAGCCTGGTGGGCCAGCGGGCCAGCGGCAGGGAGATCAAGCTGCTCAGCGCCGTCAATGTGCCCCAGCTCCAAAAGGAAATTGACGCCCTCGCCCGGGAGCTGCGCCTGCTGGACAATTCCATCCAGGCGGCCAACTGGGCCACTGAGCTGGACTGAAACGGCGGCGTTTGGTAGCTTCCGGGGCGAACGCGATCTCTTCCGGCTGAGAATGAGCTGGCCATTGGCGCGCCCATGGGCGGGCGCAGAGGTCCGAATCCTCATATTACGCTTTACACCCAGACCGCGCACAACCGTACCGTTACAGGGCTTCGGCCCATATTCACACCGTACTACCACAGCGTTGATCGGAAGCAAGGGCGGGCAAGGGGAACTGCCGCCGATTTTCGGCCCTGTCCCCATTGGGGCGGGGCCGTTTTCCTTGGGAGGTTTTTATGAACGAACTGAAATTTGTGGACGCCTGCACCGACGAGCACTTCCGGGCCATGTCCCTGATCCACGCCCTGGGCTGGCGGGACACCTATGTGGACGCGGTGCCCGCCGACTATATGGCAAGAGAAATCACCGACGGCCGCTGGGTGGAGACGTTCCGCGCCAACTACCAAACCCAAAACGGCGTCCACGGCCTGCTTCTCTACCGGGGAGACCAGCCCCTGTCCTGCCTCAACTACTGCAAGGCCCGGACCGTGAACTACAACCCCGGCGACATCTGCACCTTCGACAACACCGCCTACGCCGACTGGGGCGAGATCGCCTCCTTCTACACCCACCCCGCCCAGCGGGGGCGGGGCTACGGCGGGCTGCTGTTCGACGAGGCCTGCCGCCGGATGAAGGAGGCGGGCTTCCAAAACGCCTTCGTTTTCGTCCTGCGGGAAAATGAGAAGGCCCGGCGGTTCTACGCCGCCCACGGTTTCGCCTGGGACGGCACCCATGCCGATATCCCCTTCCCCCATGACACCGTCTGCGTGGACCTGCGGTATGTCAAAACGCTCCAGTAACGGCGCCTGACGGCACAGAAGGCGGCATGACCGAAGCCTTGCCGCCCTCTGCGCAATTTTATGCCCTCCGGCTTGCCGGAGGATTTTTTCTGCCTATACAAGCGGCCGTTCCCTCTCCGCCACAATATATCCGCCCCGCACCGGAAAAAGCTGATTCGGCAAGCCGCCCGTCACCACCCGTCCACCGATCAACTCAGTTTTGTGCTCCCCGTCCCGGTAAACACATTCGTAGCCATAAAAAGCCCGAAGAATCAGGTCAGCCTGCGCAGCCTCCATGTCCGGCGTAACCGTCCAATCCTCCTGCGCAGGAACGGACCAGTATTCTCCCGCTCCTTGGGGCCGGGCCCCGCCCAGCACCTGGGGAAGATTGTTCACCAGCTCCCGAACCATGGCAGGAATTTTTTCATACACCTTCTCCATATAAGTCCCATGGTCCTCCCGCCGGTCCAGAGCAAACCGCTCCTGGAGCAGAATATTTCCCGTGTCAAAATCCGCCGCCATCTCATGGGCAGTAACGCCGCCTAATTCCGCTCCCTCCAAAATCAACCTGGGCATAGGCCACGAGCCCCGACCCACGGGCAGCGGGGTCGGGTGGAAATTGACCATAGGAAACGCCGCAGACACCGGAACACGGTGGTAATATCCCGCGCAAACCAGCAGTTCACACCCCTGCTCCGCCAGCTCGTCCAAGTCGGCGGCGGTAATCCGGTCCAGGGTATACGGAATCCCCCTCTCCTGCGCCGTATGGATCACAGAGGTATTGAACTCCGTCACATTGTCCACCGGGCAGGTGAACAGCTTCAGCACCTCGCACCCCTCTCTCAACAGCGCGTCCAGCACTGGTTTCAACAGGTCAATGCCCAAATAAACAGTTTTCATCCAGCCTCTCCCTCCGCCCCATTAAAATCCCGGGGCCTGTATTTCGTAGTCGCCCTGAGTCAATATAATGTGCAGACGCGGCTCATCCGGTCCATCTCTACACCGGCGCGTCACAAAAGGCGCAGCAGTCCACGCCCCCCTGCTGTTTGACCAGCGGCGGAAGGTAATGCTCCGTCTGGGTGATGCACCGGGGGTTGCGGCACACCGGGCCATGGCCGATCTCCACCGGGTCCGGGGCCTTCCGGGGCTGGTTGGCCAGGTCGGACAAAAGGGCCATCCGGGCGAACATGCCGTACCGGGCCTGCTGGAAGTATACCGCCCGGGGGTCGTCGTCCACATCCACCGCGATTTCATCCACCCTGGGCAGGGGGTGCATCACCAGCAGGTTTTCCTTGGCCCGGTTCAGCTTGGCCCGGGTGAGGATGTACACCCCCTTGTTCCGCTCGTACTCCAGAGGGTCGACGAACCGCTCCCGCTGGATGCGGGTCATGTACAGCACGTCCAGCTGGGGGATCACCGGCTCCAGGCCGGAAACCTCGATGAAGGGCATCTTCCGCTCCCGCATGAACTGGCGCAGGTACTCCGGGATGGCCAGGTCACGGGGGGCGATGAGGAAAAACCGGATGTTCTGGAATTTTTCCATGGCCTTGATGAGGGAGTGCACCGTCCGGCCGTTTTTCAAATCGCCGCACAGCCCCACGTTCAGCCCGTCCACCGCCCCCCGCAGGCGGGTGATGGTGGTCAGGTCCGCCGTGGTCTGGGTGGGGTGCATGTGGCCGCCGTCCCCGGCGTTGACCACCGGCACGTCGGAGTACAGGGACGCCGCCTTGGCCGCCCCCTCCCAGGGGGTGCGCATGACCACCACGTCGGCGTAGCCCGACACCATTTTAATGGTGTCCTTCAGGCTCTCCCCCTTGGCCGCGGAGGAGGATTTGGGGTCGGCAAAGCCGAACACAGTGCCTCCCAGCCGCAGCATGGCAGTCTGGAAGGAGAAGTTGGTCCGGGTGGAGGGCTCGTAGAACAGGGACGCCATCACCTTGCCCCGGCACACATCCAGATGGTCCTCCGGCGCGTCCATAATGCGCTCCGCCCTCGCATACAGCTGGTCCCACTCCTGCCGGGACAAATCCCCAAAATCGATGAGATGGCGCACAGCGTTTCCCTCCTTCAAATTCGCTCCATTGTACCACACTTCGACCGGGCGGGCAACTGAAAAACCTGACAGTTTTTCTGAAGTTCCGCTCTGCCTTTGTGATTTTTACGGCAAAATCTGGGCTTGCCGCGCGCTGCGGCCGCTCGGACAAAAACCATTTGGGCTTTGGGCCTTCCTGGGCGTTTGTCCTCGCTTCGGTCCATCCGCGCTGCTCACGGCGGCTTCGCAACCTGTGGTTGCGCTTTTTCCAGCTCGATTTGGTTGACCTCATGGGAGAAAACGGCTATCATAAAGCCACGCTAGCGAAACCGGCGCGGGCCGGAACCAGGAGGTATATCATTGTGAAGTTAGGAGAAAAATTACAACAGCTGCGCAAAAAGAGCGGCCTGTCCCAGGAGCAGCTGGCCGCCCGGCTCACCGTGTCCCGGCAGGCGGTGAGCAAATGGGAGCTGGACGACGCGGTGCCGGATACGGAAAACGTGGTCCAGCTCAGCCGAATTTTCGGCGTGTCCTGCGATTACCTGCTCCGGGAGGAGGTGGACGAGCCGGACATGGCCCTGGTTCCGGCCGTGCAGGACCCGCCTCAGCCTGCCCCGCCCGGAGAGACGCATTTGAATGAAGAAGGGCGGACACACAACGCCTTTGTCCTCTCAATGGGTCTGTGTGCCATGGGGCTGGCGGGGGGCCTCATGGCCTACCGATTTGGCGGTCACACCGTCCGCCCGCTGGCTGTCGGATTCATGATCCAGCTGCTGGGTGTGGCGCTGTTTGAGCTGGCCACCCCCCGAATGGGGGACCGCCGGCGCACCGCGCGCCTGAGCTTTTACGCAATCGTCTGCTGGCTGGTGTTCCCGATTCCCCAAATACTGGCTTTCAATTGGACATTTGAGCGCTGGGGCTGGTGGAGAGGCACGCCTCTGCGGGCGCTGACCTGCTACTTTGCCGCCTATCTGCTGTCGAGTGTCGCCGTGACGGCGGTCCTGCTGTTCCTGCGCCGCCGCACCCACGCCAAGACTTAATAAAAAACTTTCCTGTATCAAAACGCCCCCGATTCCCCATCCTAATTTTCAGAATACGGCTTCCCGCTCCGAAAAGGGCGGGAAGCCAAAAGAAAATTGGGCGGGGGAATTTTTTATGCGCTGGCTCTGGTATTTCATCATCTACAGCTTCTGCGGCTTCCTGCTGGAGGTGGCCTTCGCCCGGGCCATCCGCCACCCCAAGCGGGACCGCAAATGCCTGCTTCTCCTCCCATTGTGCCCGGTATACGGCCTGGGGGCCTGCCTCATTTTATGGCTGGCCCCGCGGGTCCAAAGCCCCCTGTGGGTGGCCCTGGCGGGAGGGCTGGCGGCCACTGCCGCCGAGCTTCTCATGGGGGCCTTCTACCGCTACGCCCTGGGGGTGGAGTTCTGGGACTACGCCGGGATGCCGGGCAGCCTGGGCGGGCTGGTGTGCCCGGCCTTCTCTGCCTGCTGGGCGGTGCTGGCCCTGGGACTGGTATACGCCGTCCACCCGGTGGTGGCGGGGCTGACCGCCCGGATTCCGGGCTGGCTGGGGCCTCCCGTCCTCATTGTGCTGGCCTCTGACGCCCTGGTGACCTGCGCCGCCCTGCGGCGGGAGGGAACGACGGACGTATTGCGCTGGTACGGGTAAAACGCGGCCTCAAAACTTGCCGCCTTGACAATATTCCGGTTTAGGCATACAATATAGGCCATCATCAGACCCCAGAAAGAGGGGAGAAACCATGATCGAACTAAAAAATGTTACTAAGGTGTTCCCCACCGCCGAAGGCCAGCTCCACGCCCTCACCGATGTGTCCCTCACCATCGGCGACGGCGCGGTGTACGGTATTGTAGGCATGAGCGGCGCGGGCAAATCCACCCTGGTGCGGTGCATCAATCTGCTGGAGCGGCCCACCTCCGGCCAGGTGGTCATTGACGGCGCGGACCTGTGCTCCATGGGCGCGGGGGAACTCATCACCCAGCGCCGGTCCATCAGCATGATTTTCCAGCAGTTCAACCTGCTCATGCAGCGCACCTGTTTGAAAAACATCTGTTTTCCCATGGAGATCGCCCGCATAAAAAAGGCGGAGGCGGAAAAACGGGCGCGGGAGCTGCTGGAAGTGGTGGGTCTGCCCGACAAGGCTGACGCCTATCCCGCCCAGCTGTCCGGCGGCCAAAAGCAGCGCATCGCCATCGCCCGCGCTCTGGCCTCGGAGCCGAAAATCCTGCTATGCGACGAGGCCACCTCCGCCCTAGACCCCAAAACCACAAGGGATATCCTGCGGCTGGTGAAAGACATCAACCAGCGTCTGGGCATAACGGTGGTGGTTATCACCCACGAAATGGCGGTGGTGGAGGAGATCTGCACCCATGTGGCCATTCTGGACCACGGCCGGGTGATGGAAACGGGCACCGTGGAGCAGGTGTTCTCCAATCCCCAGACCGAGGCGGGCCGGCGTCTTGTCTACCCCGATGGAGTGGTCATCGACCAGCTCCCTTCCGCCAACGTCGTCCGCATCGCGTTCAACGGCGGCTCATCCTACGAACCCCTTATTGCCTCGCTGGCCATCGACTGCGGGGTTAAGGTAAACATATTGGGGGCGGACACCCGCAACGTCAACGGACAGGCTTTCGGCACCATGCTTCTGGGTCTGCCCGCCGACCCGGCAGAGGCCGCCAAGGCCGCAGCTTACATCAAAAACCAGCCTAACGTGACCATGGAGGAGGTGCGGGATTACCATGGCTGACTGGCTCATCTCCTTTTTCTCCATCACCGACCCCAAGCTCGTGAAAAACATCACCGAGCAAGTCCCCTACCTGCTGGAGAGCATCCCCTTTGCGGTGTGGGAAACCATCTATTCCACCGCCGTCGCCACCTTCTTCGCCTACCTCATCGGCCTGCCTCTGGGGGTCATTTTGGTCACCGGGGAAAAGGACGGCATCCGTCCCCTGCCCCCCGTCCTCATGCAGGCTCTGAATGTGATCATCAACCTGCTGCGCTCCTTCCCCTTCCTCATCCTTATGATTGTGGTTATGCCCTTATCTCTGGTCATTGTGGGCACTACCATCGGCACTCCGGGCATCTTGGTCCCCCTCACTGTGGCGGCGTTCCCCTTTGTTGCCCGGCTGGTGGAGGGCTCCATCCGGGAGATGGACCGGGGTCTCGTCGAAGCCGCTCAGGCCATGGGCTGCTCTACCTTCCAGATCGTGTGGAAGGTGATGCTCCCCGAGAGTCTGCCCTCCCTGGCCTCCGGCTTCACGAACGCCTTTGTCAACATACTGGGCTACGGCGCTATGGCCGGGTCCATCGGCGGCGGCGGGCTGGGCGCCATGGCCCTCATGCGGGGCTGGGGACGGCAGCAGTTCATCGTCATGTACACAGCGGTGGTGGTGCTCATCATCCTCGTCCAAATCTTCCAAACCATCGGCACCCATACGGCCCTGCACATGGACAAACGAACGGCGGTCGGGCAAAAGCGAGGAAAGAAGAAGTAAATCTGTGGCCTGCGCCAAAATCGCGGATTTTGGCGCAGGCTTCTCTGTACAAAATCCACCATTGACAAAAATGCTTTTGCGCGTTAAACTAACAGCAACTAAATACATATCAAAGGCAATGATGGGAAGAGTACGCACGGAGATACGGCACAGAGAGCCCGGGGCGCTGAAAACGGGTACGGAAGGCCGCGCCGAACATGGTCCCGGAGCCGTACGGCCGAGGAGCACCGCCGCTTTCAGGCCGCACCGGGGGCGCCCGTCACAGCGCCGGGGTATGACAGTACCCGGTAAGGCCCGGCCCCGTGAGGGGCGGGTAAAGCAAGGTGGTATCACGAAGCGGAAACGCTCTCGTCCTTGACGCGTGTCAAGGACGTTTTTTTGTGCCCCAAGCATCCGGTAACGGTGGCTTCCGCGCAAGCGGTCCATATACAGCATCAACGCACATAAGGAAAAGGAGGATCTGAACTATGAAAAAACGAACACTGGCGTTGGCCCTGTGCGCCGTCCTGGCCCTGGCCCTGCTGTCCGGCTGCGGCGGCAAAACGGGCGCAACTCTGAAGGTAGGGGCCTCTCCCACGCCCCACCAGGAGATTTTGGAGGATGTGGTGAAGGACCTTTTGTCCAAGGAGGGCATCACTCTGGAGGTCGTAGCCTATGACGACTATGTTTTCCCCAACAATCATGTGGAGGACGGCCAGCTGGACGCCAACTACTTTCAGCACATCACTTACATGAACGAGTTTAATGAGTCCAGCGGCACCCATCTGTTGAGCGTGGCGGGCATCCACTATGAGCCTTTGGGCATTTACCCCGGCAAGACCGCCGGCCTGGACGCTCTGGCCGACAAGGCTGTCATCGCCATTCCCAATGACGCCACCAACGGCGGTCGGGCCCTGCTCCTGCTCCAGCAGGAGGGCCTGATCAAGCTGAAGGACGGCGTGGGCCTCACCCCCACCGTGTCCGACATTGCAGAGAACCCCCATAACTTCGACATCAAGGAGCTGAAGGCGGAACTGCTTACCACCACCCTGCAGGATGTGGATGTGGCGGTGATCAACGGCAACTACGCGCTGGGTGCGGGGCTGAAGGCCGAGGACGCTCTGGCTTTCGAGGCCGACGACGGCGCTGCGGCCGAGGCCTATGTGAATGTTCTGGCCGTCAAAGAGGGCCGGGAGAACGACGACACCATCAAGGCTCTGGCCAAAGCCCTCCAATCCCCCGAGGTGAAGGAGTACATTGAAAAGACCTACGGCGGCGGCGTGGTGGCTCTGTTCTAATACAGCACAAACATGAAAAAGCCCCGGTGGACGCGGTATGTCCACCGGGGCTCGTCGTTCAATCCTGCGTTCCAAACAATTCCTCCAGGCAGTCCTCCACCTCCGGGCCGGGAAGCAGGGCGGCATACGCCCCCGCGCCCTGGGCCACCGACAGCTTCTCACGGATGGAACGGGGGGTGTCGAAGAGCACAAAATGGGCCTGGGGCCCCATCATATAGGTAAAGTAATGGGCGCACAGCCCCCGGTCAAAAAATACGGCGGGCTCCAGCCGGTGTATCATACCCTCCAGCTCCTCCCTGCCCAGCGGCTCCCCCCGCCCCTTGGCAGGGAGTAAAAAGTCCTCCCGAATCCACTCCACCGCCAGGGCCGTCCGCTCCTTGCCGTAACGCTCCGCCGCTCCCCTCAGCCGACGCTCCAGCGTGCCGTGGGTGAGAACAGATGGGACCAGCACCCGGGCTTTGGGAGCATAGGACGCATAGCATTCCGGCACATACAGGCTCCAGCCCTGAGCGGCGCAGTTGCGGTCCAATATCTCCACCAACTTGGGCAGGCAGCCGGCGGGGAGCCCCTCAAAGTCGCAAACAATGCCCCGGAAGGAACGGCGGCGGCACTCCCCCAGAATCTGGCGGCAGCAGCCCACAGGGTCCCCCGCGCCGTCGAAACCCGCACAGTCCACCTGCATCAGCCCGCCCCGCAGGGTCTGGGGCAGGCGAATGCCCAACAGCTTGGGTCCTGCCCCCACCCGATAGGCCATGTGGGCGGGGGTGAGGCCAAAGTCCCGTCCCCTGGTTTCCTGTCCGGCGGGCAAGGCCAGAAGCAATTCTTTCATGTGGGTTCCCCCCTTGCTAACAAGAAAATTTCATGGTACTATAGGAGATGCTGATTACAATCTATGCCTGTCCCAGGCGGAATAGAAGGTGCGCTATGGCGTGGTTCCGGGCCCGATTCACGGCCCATGATATTTATGAGATTACCGGGTCGGCCCTGGAGCGGCAGGGGATCAGGCTGCTGCTGGCGGACTTGGACAACACCCTGGTCCCCTACGGCGTGGCCCTGCCGGACCCGGCATTGAAGGCGTGGCGGGACGACCTCCAGGCCCATGGGGTGACCCTGTTCGTGCTGTCCAACAACCGGCATGAGAGCCGCCCTCGGATTTTTTCCGAGGCGTTGGACGTTCCCTACATCGGTCACGCGGGCAAGCCCAAGACACCCTCCTTTGTAAAGGCCATGGAGCGGATGGGTGTGAAAAAGGAACAGACCGCCATTGTGGGCGACCAGATTTTTACCGACGTGCTGGGGGGCAATCTAGCGGGGGTATCCCCCATCCTGGTGGAGCCCATCCGTCTGGCGGGCAATCCGGGACGGTATCTGCGCTATGCCGCCGAGTGGCCTTTCCGGTTGCTGTCGGGAAAGGGGGAGAGGCTGTGAGCGCGGTCTTCGGTCCCGCGGGCAACGCGGAAGATTTTCCCTATAAATCCTCCGCCGACGCACCCAAATGGCTGCGGGAGATCGGTCTGGACTGCTACGAGTACCAGTGCGGCAAGGGAATCCACGTGGGAGAGGACACCGCCCGCAAAGTGGGCCTTGCCGCCGTGGAGCAAGGGATCACTCTGTCTCTCCACGCCCCCTACTTCATCAACTTGGCCAACCCGGACCCGGAGGCTCTGCAAAAGACCATCGGCTATATCACCGGGGCCTGCCTGGTGGCGGACTGGATGGGGGCGGGGCGGGTGGTGATCCACTCCGGGGCGCTGATGAAGCGCGCCCGACGGGAGGCCCAGGACATTGCCCTGCGCTCTTTAAAGGAGGTCATCGCCGCCTGTGACGGCGCGGGCTTTTCCTACATTACCCTGTGCCCGGAGACCATGGGCAAGATCAACCAGCTGGGGGACCTGGACGAGGTGCTGGAACTGTGCACCCTGGATGAGCGCCTGCTCCCCTGCGTGGACTTCGGCCACCTGTACGCCCGCTCCCTGGGGGCGGACCAAGGGACGGAGGCCTGTGAGCGGATGCTGGACCGGATGGAGGCGGTTTTGGGCCCGGACCGGGCCTCCCGCTTCCACAGCCACTTCTCCCACATCGAGTTCACTCCGGGCGGTGGGGAGAAGTGCCACCGCACCTTCGGGGACGACGGGGGCTACGGCCCGGACTGGCCGCCCCTGGCCGCCGCCGTGGCCCGCCGGGGCTGGAGCCCCGTGTTTATCTGCGAGTCGGCGGGAACCCAGGCGGAGGACGCTTTGACCATGAAGCGGATTTATCAAGAATTTGAGCGGGGCGTGCCGGGATGAGCCGTTTTGCAATGGATATGCTCGGGGGCCTTGCCATCGTGGGGATGGGGGTGCTCCTATTCTTTGATCCCAAGGCCCTGTGGCGGAGGTGGCCGTTTATAACCCTCACTGAGAGGAACAGTCCTCCGGATGACGTGGATCGAACCTTCGGTAAAATCATCGGGGTGTGCGTGATCCTGATGGGGCTGCTCTACACCGGAGGCATGATTGCCGAACACCTTGCTGAATGAATCTGATATTTTATAAAGGAGATGTTTCCCATGAACCATTTTGAAAAAATCGCGGCGAAGCTGAAAGACCGCGGCATGGACGCCATGCTCATCACCAGCGAGCCCGGCGAGTTCTACGCCGTGGGCTTCCACGGGGAGGGCGTGGCCCTCATCACCCCAGACAAGACCTGGTA
>ERZ808028.1799-NODE-1799-length-11834-cov-3.774943_pt1 | contig 11834 bp, 11 predicted proteins | sample MGYA00380184_ERZ808028 | MGnify/ENA primary metagenome ERZ808028 (study PRJEB31490, sample SAMN06133397) | mouse gut metagenome | isolation source: J8_1 | host: mice | place: China: Chengdu | collected 2015-05 ...
GGAGAGCTATATGAAAATAGGGATAGTTGATGCTGATTTGATCGGAAGACAAAAACATCGATTTCCTAATCTTGTTTGTGAAAAATTGTCTGGATATTGGAAAGAACAAGGTGCGGAAGTTTTTCTTTTAACTGATTATAATAGTTTTGATATGTTTGATAAAATATATGTTTCGAAAGTTTTTACTGATACTCCTGTACCAGAATGGCTAAAAGAAACAGAAAATGTACATATTGGAGGAACTGGATTTTATTTTGATTCAGCTCCTGATTTGCCTGATGAGATTGAACATCATATGCCAGATTATAGATTGTATGATTCTTGGATTAAGTCAGAAATAGAAAAAGCGAAGACAGATGCAGAGGATAAAGATAAAAAATTTAATGAATCATCTTTTTTAAAGAAATTCAATTCTTATACAGATTACAGTATAGGCTTTTTAACTAGAGGCTGTTTCAGAAAATGTGAATTTTGTGTAAATAAAAAGTATAATCATGTATTTTCACATAGTCCACTAGAAGAATTTTTAGACGATAAATATAAGAAGATATGTTTGCTTGATGATAATTTTTTTGGATGCCCAGAATGGAAAAGATTATTTCAGCAACTTTTAGACACTAATAAAAAATTTCGTTTTAAACAAGGTTTGGATGAGCGTTTACTTAATGAAGAAAAATGTGAGATGCTGTTTTCAGCTCCATATGACGGAGATTATACATTTGCTTTTGATAATATTGAGGATTATGACCTTATAAAAAGCAAATTACAAATTATTAGAAAATATAATAAGAAGAAAAATGTTAAATTTTATGTTTTGACTGGTTTTCAAAGTACTGATGGACAAGATATTGAAAATGCTTTTAAAAGAATATCATTGCTTATGGAATATAATTGTCTTCCATATCTAATGAGATATCAAAATAAAAATGAAACACCTTGGAAGAATTCAAAATACCATTCTTTATATGTTACTATGGCTCGATGGTGCAATCAACCAAGTATTTTTAAAAAAATGAGTTTTAGACAATTTTGTGAAGCTAATCAAGAATTGCATAAAACAGAAGGAACGTTATGTGCATCTATGCAATCAATGGTGAGTTTCGAAAAGGAATATCCTAGTATCGCAAAGCAGTATTTTGATTTGCGATTTGAAGATTTTAAATTATAAGGAGAATAAATTGTGGAATATCAAAAAATACCGATTAAAGATATTGAACTTGATTTGGATAATCCGAGAATAAAAAAATGGCTTGAAATATATGGTACAAATATTTCTGCTGAAGCTATTGCACTTGCATTGAGTTCAAGTTCTGGAGATTCATCAACATCATTTTCATCCTTAAAAGAATCAATAAAAGTAAATAAAGGAATATTTAATCCTATAATTGTGAATAAAGAGTCTTCTGGTAGAATGGTTGTTGTTGAGGGCAATACTCGTTTACAGATATATAAGGAGTTTGCTGAGGTTGATCCAGATGGTTCATGGAATGAAATTATGTCAATTTTATATGATGACCTTCCTGTTGAGCAAATACATGCCATAAGATTACAGGCTCATATGGTTGGACCAAGAGATTGGGATCCGTTTTCTAAAGCAAAGTATTTAAATCAATTAAGTAATATTGATAAGATGCCAATGTCTATGATTATTTCTTTTTGTGGCGGGAAACAAAATGAAATTAATAAGTTAATTGATGCTTATAATGACATGGTTAAATTTTATTTTCCGATAGTAGTTGAAATGGGAATGGACCCTGATCCCAGGGAGTTTTCTAAATTTTCTGAACTACAGAACAGATCCATAAAAGATGCACTTGCAATTCATAGATATACTAGAGAAGATTTTGCAAAATGGGTTATCAATGGTAATATAGATAATGCTCAAAATGTTAGAAAAATCCCTGCTATTTTAAGAAATGAAATTGCGCTGGAAGAATTTCTAAAATCAAATATTACTGAAGCAGAAAAATATCTCAATGCTGAGGAAAAAAGTAATAAAAATTTATCAAATGTTACTTTGAATGAACTTGTAAAGGCACTTTCATTAAAATTGAATAAACTTGGCTGGAGCGAAGTAGCTTCTCTTAGAGATGATCCAAGATGTGAAAATCAAAAAAATGATATTTTAGATTTAGTTGATGACTTAAATAGCTTGATTAAAGAAATAGGAGGATAACAAAATATGGGGGAATCGCAAACTCATATTGATTTAGTAAAACTAATACATGAATTTTCTATAAGTATTGTTCCTAAAGATTTTCATTGTTTTATTAGGGTAGATTCTCCTATTACAAAAAAGCCTAAAGATGTTATAGAAAACTTTATACCAGACCTGTATTATTGCTATAATAATTTATTGATTATAGGTGAAGCCAAAACCCTAAATGATTTTGATACTAAACATAGTAAAGCACAATATGATGCATATTTAAAAAAATGTGATTTGTTTGAAGGAAAAGCTGTATTTGTAGTTGCAGTGCCTTGGGAATTAGTTTTTACAGCAAAGAATTATTTTAGATTAGTTAAACAGAAGAATAATGCATTTACAAAAATAGTAGTAATAGATGAAATGGGCGGTAAGTTTATTCTATGAGTAAAATTATATCTAACATAAATGTAGATTTAACATCAAAAACTACAGCGTTTCCGTATCAAACAGAAGCATTTATTTGTCTAAAAGATATGGATTATTGTGCTATATTTCACGAACAGGGGTTAGGAAAAACAAAAATTGCTATTGACTTGCTTTTGTATTGGATTCAAAAACGTAATATTGACACTGTAATTATAGTTACCAAGAAACAATTAATTCAAAACTGGATTAACGAGTTTTCTATTCATACGCATATTTATCCCCAAATATTGAGCAATCATAAAAAAGATAATTTTTATGTGTTAAATAGTCCAACTAAAGTAATTATTACCAATTTTGAAACTATATCAACAGATAAAGAAAGAATAAAATTGTTTTTAAAATGCAGAGATGTTGCAATTATTATTGATGAATCTACAAAATTAAAAAATCCTTATGCTAAATTAACAAAAGATTTTTTTGAATTATCTGATTTGTTTAAAATAAGAGCAATAATGACAGGTACACCAGTTGCAAACAGACCTTATGATATATGGGCACAAATTTATTTTTTGGATAAAGGAAAAAGTCTCGGAGTAGATTTCGAATATTTTAAAAGGAGTACGAATTTATCAAATAATTTTTCTCAAAACTTTGAATCAAGAAAAAAGTTTGAAAATTCAGTAGCTTGTGTTTATGATAGAATATCTGAGTTTTCAGTTAGAGAAACTAAGAAAAGTTGTTCAGTTGAGCTACCTAAAAAAATATTTAAAACAGTTTTTACAGATTATGAATCTAACCAATATACAATGTATAAACAAGTTGTACAAGAATTATGTATTGAAATTAATAAAAACGGTGAAGAAATTTTAGATGATGATAGTGTTTCAATAAAAAGGCTACTTAGATTATTGCAAATCTCATCAAATCCAAGACTCATAGATGATTCTTATGAGTATGAGTCTGGAAAAGAAAGAAAGCTTGATGCATTGTTGAATCAAATTAATACAAAAGAAGAAAAGTGTATCGTGTGGAGTTGCTTTATTGAAAACATAGAATTATTCATGAAAAAATACAAACAGTATAATCCACAAAAGATACATGGTTCAATGAGTATTGAAGATAGAAATAATTCAGTTAATAAGTTTAAGAATGATGAAAACTGTAAAATTTTATTTGCAACTCCCCAAGCAGCTAAAGAAGGTTTAACACTTACAGTTGCAAATCATGTTATTTTCTATGATAGAGGCTTTAATTTGGATGACTATCTGCAAGCACAAGATAGAATTCATAGAATTTCTCAAAAGAAAACATGTTTTGTATATAATATTATGATTAGAAACAGTATTGATGAGTGGATTAATAAATTGTTAGAAGCTAAACAATATGCTGCTTTTTTAACACAAGGTGATATAGAATTATCACAATATAAAAAAGTTGCAGATTATACTTATGGTGAATTGATAAAGCAAATTTTATTTCAAGAGGATGGACAATATGGAAATATATGAAAATCTTACAATTGGTAAAAGTGACTTTCAGGTTAAGATTTGTGACTTAAGACAAGCAGACCTTAAGTTTTATTCTGAAAATCCGAGAGTTTATAGTGTTTTAAATGTTGATGGTACGGAAATAACTCAAGAAGAAATTGAAAAACACATGTGTAACTTAGAACATGTTAAGCAATTAAAAACTTCAATTGAAAGTAATGGAGGATTGATTGACCCACTAATTGTTAGAGATGGAGATTTTACAGTACTAGAAGGTAATAGCAGATTAGCTGCATATCGCTTGCTTTGCGAAAAAGACCCTGTGATATGGGGAAAGGTAAAATGTAAGGTATTGCCTGCCAATATTAGTGATGCAGCAATTTTCAATTTACTTGGCCAATATCATATAATTGGTCGAAAAGATTGGGACCCTTTTGAACAGGCTAATTATCTCTATAGAAGGCATAAAGAAACTAAAATTCCTATAGATGCTATGGCTCAAGAATTAGGTATTTCTAATGCAAAGGCAAGAAAAATGATTGAGGTCATAGAGTTTATGATTTCAAAAAATGATAACAAAAAGCGAAATTGGAGTTATTATGAAGAATATCTTAAAAATTCAGGCATAAAAAAATTTAGAGAAACTAATCCTGATTTAGATGATACAATTGCTGACTCAATTAAGTCTGGTGCTATTGGAGAGGCTTCAGATATACGTAAACTTGGTCAAGTGGCACAAGTGGGTGATAAGCAATCAAAAAAAATCATGCAAAAAGTTGCAAATAGGGAAATGTCAATTTATGATGGATATGATGAAATTCAAGAATCAGGGAAATTAGATGATGCTATTAAAAAATTAAAGAAATTTCGAAACTACATAACAGATGACAATTTTGAAAAGCAACTATTGTCTAATCAAAAAAATATTGATGAAGCAAAGTATGAGATTAATACAATTTTAAGAAGATTAAACAAGATTCAGAAAAAGATTAATTAGCTTATGAACAATGTAGAATATTTTTTTAGAAAAGATTTTGAAAAGCAGATAAATATAAAAATGCTAAGATATGATTATGAGTTTCCATGCGAAAAAATTTTAGATTATGTTAATATGATTAATTCTATAAATATCTCTGAAATTCTTAATTATATTAGTTCAGATATATTTATTAGTGAATCAATTGAGTCTTCTGATATTTTTCAATTTAGCAATTTAGACGATGCAATTATCAAGATATGTGAAATATTTAAGGCTGCAAACGATCCTGGTTTAAGGTATTTTGAAATTGGTAACCTTTTGTTAAATGATGGTTTAGAAAGAAAAAAAGGTGCATTTATTAAATATGGAGAGAATCATGCAAAAACAGCAGAGTTATTGAGTTTATTGCATAATATAAACAATACTTATTTCTTGAGTTGCATTGGATATATTTTTTGTGATTTGGATAAAGAACAGCAAACGAAATTGTTAACTAGACTTGTGTTAAGGAATAAATTAATTATTAGGCTTTTAAGGGCTTCTAAAAATGGAAAGGTAAATGTAAGAGAATTTTTATATATGATTTCTGATTCAACATATATCAGAAGACGAAGTAATATTAAATCAATATTAAATTTATTAACCCGTTCAGATGAATATGATTTTTCTAATTTTATAAATAATTTGAGATTTTAAAGTTTTTATAAGTTTATTAAATTATTGACATCGTTAAAAGTATCTGCTAATATTTGAATGTAAAATTAAATATGTGTTTATTTTTTTATTCGGTATGAATGATGCTGATACATAATGAACTGCATAAAAAATTGCAGTTAAGAATTAACATATAGACTTTAAATTAAGTCGTTTACATAGTGAGTAAACACGCTATGCAGGCAAAGTTGAAAAGCTCTGCTTGTTTGTGTTACTCACTTATGTAAACGGCTTTTTTATTGCCGAAAATGAAAATTGAATGACCGTCTGAATGGGATATATTACTGCCATGACAGCTACTGATAGAGCGGTATAACTTCGCTGAAAAGGGATAGGAACTGCATTCAGATAATACGGCAAAAAAGTGTGTCCTATACAGTAGCGAGCATCGGATTTTGACATACAAAATCCAAATATTAGGGATAAGCTCCCTAAGACCCTTTTTAGAATGGAGATGATTACATGAAAAATGAAAGAGTAAGAAAAAGTATTCGTTTTAGTGAAGAGGAATACGAAATATTTTCAAGCTATGCAAAGCAGTGCGGAATATCAGAATCACAGCTGATATGTATGCTGATTATGGGCAAAATTCCACAGCCATTACCTGACAAAAATTTTTGGTTAATACTTGAGCAGTTATACAGCATTCACGATAGTTTGAAACAGCTTTCAAAGTTTGATAATTCTTTGATGAAAAGGTGTAATGAAATTGAACAGTTAATTCTCAATTTACAAAAAGAGTTTACTGTACCAAAGGGGGTCGATATATTTGGCAACAACAAGCCTGTGGCACATAAAAGGAAAGCTTCGTGATTTGATTGATTATGTTGAGGATCCTGATAAAACAAATATTGATGATAGCTTGCAGGATTTTGTTAATGTTTTCTCTTATGATACTAACCCCAACAAAACAAATAATAAAGAATTTGTAACTGCTATTAATTGTCTGAAAGAAATTGCACTTGAGCAAATGATTATGACAAAGCAACAATTCAATAAATCGGACAAGTATATTGCTTGGCACGGCTATCAGAGTTTTAAGCCCGATGAAGTTACACCTGAGCTTTGTCACGAGATTGGCGTTAAGCTGGCACAGAAAATGTGGGGTGATAGATTTCAGGTTATTATATCAACACATCTTGATAAAGACCACCTGCATAATCACTTTTGTTTCAATTCAGTTTCATTTCTTGATGGAAAGAAGTATAACTATTCAAAAACTGAAATGCAGAGACTTCGTGACACATCGGATTTAATCTGTAAAGAGTATGGACTGTCTGTTATTGCAACAGACAATAAATCTAAAGCACCAAGCAGAGTATTGTATTTTGCAGAAAAGAATAACGAGCCTACAAAGTATAACCTTATGCGTACTGCTATTGATGAGGCAATCAAAATCAGTCCTGCACCAAAAGAATTTGTTAGAATTATGAGGAAGAAAGGCTACATTGTAAATGTTAATCCTGAACGCAAATATGCAACAATTCGTTCAGTGAATGATAGCAGAAATACAAGACTGAAAACACTTGGTGAAAAGTATGATTGGCAGAACATTCTTGAACAAATCAATATTCAAGACGGCTTTGCATTGTTCCCAGCATATAAGGAGTTTAATAGGAGTAATAAAACAAAATATATCAAACCTCAAAAATATATTTTTAAAGGTTCATTTGCAACTGTTAAAAAAGTTACAGGCTTGAAAGCATTGTATCTGTATTATTGTTATCGGTTAGGTTACTTGCCGAAAAAGAATCAGCATAAGCCTTTGTCACCCGAAATGAAACAGGCTTGGAGAAAGATTGATAAAATCTCAAATCAAGTCAGATTGATTTCAAAATATGATTTGAATACTACCGACGATGTTCAACGGTTTATCCGCGATAGCAATGAACAGATTGTATTGATTACAAATCAGCGAAATCAAATCTATAACAAACTCAGAAGATGTAAAGATACTGATAAAATATCAAACCTTAAATCTGAACGAGATTGTTGTTCTGCAAAACTTAAAAGCTTAAGAACTGAAATCAAAACTGCTAACACAATTCTAAATGATGTTGAAGAAATTAAAATGAACATAAAAGCTGAAACGAACATACAGCATCAAAGATTTGCAGTCAGCAGAACGAAATCAAAAAGGAGGGAGTTACAATGGGAAAGGTAGTAAATTTTAACAGCATAAAATTACATTATATGCCAACAATAATTCAGGAAAGGCGTGTTGGCAGAATGTTTACAAAATCACAGCTTGAAGATTGCCGCAAGGCGGATTTTAATACTTGCAAAATCAATGATTTGCCTGATATTACAAACCTGAAAATTGACATTGATGAGCCGATTATCAACCGTGCAAGGAAATATTTTCAGGATATAAAAAATCCATACATTTTTCGTGTGGGTGATGTTGGGGTGAAAATAAACTGCTCCGGCGATAAAGATTTATCCGACTCCATAATGAATATTGCTTCAAATTCGTAAACGAATTTACACCTCATCAGTCACCTTTGGCGACAGCTTCTCCTCAAGGAGAAGCCTGATTTGTAGGAAAAATTTGCTCATTGAAAATAATATGGCGCTGTGTTATAATCTGCTTGTGTAGAAAAATTGCATATCGCCATAGGTTCAATTGAATTTATGGAGGTACGCTATGGATAAGTATAAAGAAATTTTGGAGCAGCCTCACAGAAAAAATATCTGGCAGGCTGCTCTTTATATTCGTTTGTCAAAAGAGGATGGGGATAAGCAGGAAAGCTATTCCGTAACCTCACAGCGTGAGATTTTAAAGGAATATCTCAAACAGCATCCTGATATTGATTTTTACGATTTTTACATTGACGATGGTTGGAGCGGTACAAATTTTGACCGTCCCGGATTTCAGCGAATGATGGCAGATATTTATGACGGCAAAGTGAACTGCGTAATCGTTAAGGATTTATCCCGTTTCGGCAGAAATTATACGGATGCAGGTCATTATCTTGATGATGTTTTTACTCGTTTGCAAGTGCGTTTTATTTCGCTCAATAATGGTGTTGACTCAATTTCAAACAGTATGAACGCTGCCACAAAATGTATCACAGTTGGTGTGCAGAACGTTATTAATGAGAGCGTAGCCGCAACCACTTCTGTCAATGTTCGCGGTACGCTGAATGTCAGCAGAAAGCAGGGTAAGTTTATCGGTTCTTTTCCGACTTATGGATATCTGAAAAATCCTGAAGATCATCACAGACTGATTATTGATGAGGAAACTGCACCGATTGTGCGGCAGATTTACAAGTGGTTTATTGAAGGCAAGAGCATTATTGGTATTACCAAAGAACTCAACAGGCTTGGTATTCCGAATCCTTCAACCTATAAAAAAATGAAAGGTTGGAACTACAAGCACACAAGCGGTCAGAACAATGATGGCTTGTGGTGTGATTCGACGGTTCGCCGAATGCTTTCTAATCAGATGTATATCGGCAATATGGTGCAGGGCAAGAACACGACAATCAGCTACAAGATTAAGCAGTGTCGTTCTATTCCAAAAGATGAATGGATTATTGTTGAGAATACGCATGAGCCGATTATTGACAAGGAAACCTTTGATAAGGCACAGTCACTTTTCAATCGCAATACTCGGACGGCTCCGAAAAAGACAGAGGTTGATTTGTTTGCAGGCTTTGTAAAATGTGCCGATTGCCACAGGGCGATGAGCAAAAAGACCAATAATCATTCCTATGGCACTTATAAATATTATCGTTGTGTGACATCAAGAAAAATGGACAGCGGTGCTTGTACGCCTCATTCCATCAGGATTGATAAGCTGGAGCAGGCGGTGCTTGTAACCATTCAGACGATGATTGATACAGCTCTTGAACTTGATGAATTGATAGAAAAAATTGATTTGAAGAGTAAGAATAATATGCAGTCAAATCTGCTTCAAAAATCACTTGATAAAAATATTGCTGAGCGTGATAAGTATAAAAATATGATGGTGGATTTATACCCTGATTGGAAAAGCGGTGCAATCACTAAAGAGGAGTATATGACGCTCAAAGAGGGGATAAGCGAGCGAATGAAAGCTCTTGACGATAAGATTGCAGAACTGCAAACCTCACTTGAAGAGTATTCAAATGGTGCGACACAGGAGAATGATTTTATTACTCATTTTAAACAGTACGGCAGAATTGAAAAGTTAACAAGACCGATTTTAACGGAACTTGTTGATACAATTCTTGTTCACGAGGACGGCAATATAACAATCAATTTTAAATTCAAGGATGCCTATGAGCAGGTAATTGAATATATTGAGGAAACAAAGCAAAAGTATCTTGAAGAGATTGCGTAAGTACAAGAGCATCACATGATGCTCTTGATTTTTTATAGACTTTTACACAGTGTTTATGGTATGATAAAATAAAAAATGATTGACGGAGGTTATAGCATGGAAAGACGATTGACAGAATCTATTAAAGCTACTACTGAAATAATGTTTCATAATTTCTATGTAACGCTTGTTACCTGTGATATGAATTACATCTTGTGTGATATGCCGATTTGGAAACACTGTTATCATACACTCCATTCTTGCGACCAATGGTTTATAAATCCGACTCAGTATGAAGAACCGCCTTTTCACGAAACTGGTCTGAACAGTCTTGACTATATGGGCGAAAAGGTGCTTTCAAGAGAAGAGTTATTAGCATACTTTGAGCAGGTTAAAACAAAAATACTGAACTATCTTGACAGTTTGAATGACGAAAATTTATATGAAAAACCTGATGGATATAAACATATAAGACTTGAATGTATAATGGGACAGATGCGACATTTTTACTGCCACTTGGGCAATATTAATGCAACTACAATTATTGAAACAAACAAATGGCCGCGAGTTGTTGGTATGAGCGGATATGAATCGGGTTTTGATAAAAATAATTTATATGAGGAATAAATGATGATAAAGAGTGTAAGTGAATATTTAAAAGAGTATTATCTTTCAAATGGAAAAAGAATTAATGTAACTACTTTAAGAGGAAAACAGCACGAAATTTGTTTGTCTGATGATAACAAGTATTTTTATAGTTATACAGGGCTTAGGCAAAATAATGTTTTATACTCGAATTGGTTTGACGGTATTATGGATTTTATAAAGGAAAACGGTGGCAGAGTTGAAAAAGGCGGTTGCCGAAACAGCAAGGTAGGACAGGATAATTGTACGAAAGGTACATTATGCTATTATGTGGCAACAGAATGTTATGGAAAATGTGATGGAGAATCTTCATTTGATCCGATTTTTATTATTGCAGCGATTTTGGAGAATGCAGGAATTTGTAAAAATGAAAGAGGGTATATACAGTTGTCGGCAATAAATATTGAATAATGTTTTTTGTTTATTGATATTTTGCCGATAAGATGGTATAATAATCTTGGTGATAATATGGAAAAAAAGTATTTAACAAGCGCTCAAATGGCTGAAAAATGGGGGATTTCAGAGCGAAGTGTGCGTAATTACTGTAACGAAGGCAGGGTTAACGGTGCTGTTCTTATCGGCAAGATTTGGAATATTCCTGAAAATGCCGTTAAGCCTGAAAGGCTGAATAAAAAGAAAAATACAAATCTTTTAGATATCCTAAAAGAACAAAAAGAAAATCATCTGACAGGCGGAATTTATCATAAAATTCAGATTGAGCTAACTTATAATTCAAATCATATTGAGGGCAGCAGGCTTACACACGATCAGACAAGGTTTATTTATGAAACCAATACAATCGGAATTACAGAGCAGGCAGTTAATGTGGATGATGTGATTGAAACGGCAAATCATTTCAGGTGCATTGATAAAATTATTGATTGTGCAAATTTGCAGATAAGCGAAAAATTGATTAAAGAGCTACATTTTATTCTTAAATCAGGAACTGCCGACAGCCGCAAGGATTGGTTTGCCGTTGGTGATTATAAGAAACTGCCGAATGAGGTTGCAGACAGAGAAACCACTGCACCTGAAAACGTGCACAGTGAAATAAAAAACTTGCTTGAAGATTATAACAGCAAGAACGATAAGACTATTGAAGATATTATCTCTTTTCATGTTGCTTTT
>ERZ808028.1800-NODE-1800-length-11821-cov-9.033294_pt1 | contig 11821 bp, 11 predicted proteins | sample MGYA00380184_ERZ808028 | MGnify/ENA primary metagenome ERZ808028 (study PRJEB31490, sample SAMN06133397) | mouse gut metagenome | isolation source: J8_1 | host: mice | place: China: Chengdu | collected 2015-05 ...
CCCACCTTCTCGCCGTGGGCGTTCAGGTAGTCGATGACCTCCTCGGCCACGTCGCAGATGGAGCCCATGGCGATGATCACCCGGTCGGCGTCGGGGGCGCCGTAGTAGTTGAACAGCTGATAGTTGGTGCCCAGCTTGGCGTTGACCTTGCCCATATAGTTCTCGACGATTTCGGGAATGGCGTCGTAGTACTTGTTGCAGGCCTCGCGGTGCTGGAAGAAGATGTCGCCGTTCTCATGGGAGCCGCGCATGACGGGGCGCTCGGGATTCAGGGCGCGGGCGCGGAAGTCCTCGATGGCCTTCCAATCCACCATTTCGGCCAGATCCTCATAGTCCCAGATGGCCACCTTCTGGATCTCGTGAGAGGTGCGGAAGCCGTCGAAGAAGTTCAGGAAGGGGACGCGGCCCTCGATGGAGGCCAGGTGGGCCACGGCGGCCAGGTCCATGACCTCCTGGACGTTGCCCTCGGCCAGCATGGCAAAGCCGGTCTGGCGGCAGGCCATGACGTCGGAGTGGTCGCCGAAGATGTTCAGCGCGTGGCTGGCCACGGTACGGGCAGACACGTGGAACACACAGGGGAGCAGCTCACCGGCGATCTTGTACATATTGGGGATCATCAGCAGCAGGCCCTGAGAAGCGGTGTAGGTAGTGGTCAGGGCGCCGGCGGCCAGGGAGCCGTGGACGGTGCCGGCGGCGCCGGCCTCGGACTGCATCTCAATGACCTTGACGGGCTGGCCAAAAATGTTCTTCCGGCCGGCGGCGGCCCACTGGTCCACGTTGTCGGCCATGGGGCTGGACGGCGTGATGGGATAGATGCCGGCTACCTCGGTGAAGGCGTAGGACACGTGGGCGGCGGCAGTGTTGCCGTCCATAGTTTTGAACTTGCGTGCCATAGGCGTTTTTCCTCCTTTTACATATGAGAACGTTCCCTCATACGGTCCGTTCCGTTTCGCATTGTCAAGCTTATCACATTCTCTCCCATTTTGCAATTGCAAATCATCATTTTTTCCCGCAAAGTTTCTGGGGAATTCCCCTTTCCAGCCCCTTCCATTCAGGCCTTTCCGGTGGGCCTTGCGAAACGGGAGGAATCGTGGTAAAGTAATAAAAAACGACAGGAAAAGAGGTGCTTTGCATGGTGTGCAGCGTGATCTCTCTGGGGCTGAACGGGGTGGCCGGCTACCCGGTGTCCGCAGAGTGCGCCCTATCCGGCGGTCTGCCCGCCTTCGACGTGGTGGGCCTGCCCGACGCCGCCGTGAAGGAGGCCCGGGAGCGGGTGCGCTCCGCCGTCAAATCCAGCGGTTTCGACTTTCCTGTCTCTCGTATCACGGTGAATCTGGCCCCCGCCGGACAGCGCAAGGTAGGCACGGTGTACGACCTGCCCATTCTGGTGGGCATTCTGTGCGCCGGAAGCCAGCTCTCCCTGAAAAACGAAAAAAATTCCGCCTTCATCGGCGAGCTGTCTCTGGACGGGCGGCTGCGGCCGGTGCCCGGAGTGCTGCCCATGGCGCTGGCGGCGAAGCGAGCGGGCGTCACCCGGCTGTTTGTCCCCTCCGACAACGCCCCCGAGGCCACTTTGGCGGACGGTCTGGAGGTGTTTCCCGTTCGTACGGTGGAGGAGCTGGCCCGCCACCTGTCCGGGGAGCGGCCCATCTCCGCTGTCCCGGCGTGGCGGGACGAGCCGCCCCCTCTCCGAGGACCCGACTTCTCCGAAGTAAAGGGACAGGAGCACGCCAAGCGGGCGCTGGAAATCGCCGCGGCCGGAGGCCATCACGTGCTCATGTCCGGCTCTCCCGGCTCGGGCAAATCTATGATGGCCAAGCGCCTGCCCTCCATTCTTCCCGACCTGACCTGGGCGGAGGCCCTGGCCTGTACGGAGGTCTACTCCGTCATGGGCCTCACCTCCAAGGAACACCCCATGGTCCGCCGCCGCCCCTTTCGCTCCCCCCATCACACCATCTCCGCCGCCGGGATGACCGGGGGCGGGTCCACCCCCCGGCCGGGCGAGATTTCCCTGGCCCATAACGGGGTGCTCTTTCTGGATGAGCTGCCCGAGTTCCACTCCGACGTGCTGGAGGTACTCCGTCAGCCCCTGGAGGACGGGCAGACTCAGATCTCCCGGGTATCCGGCTCGGTGACCTATCCCAGCCGGTTCATGCTGGTGTGCGCCATGAATCCCTGTAAATGCGGCTGGTACGGACACCCCTCGGGGCGGTGCACCTGCACCGAGCAGTCGGTGCGGCGATATTTGTCCCGGCTGTCCGGGCCCCTGCTGGACCGCATTGATATCTGCGTGGACGTGCCCTCTCTGGAGTACGACGAGCTGTCCGGAAACACCCCTCCGGCAGAGTCCTCGGCGGCCATCCGGGCCAGGGTCAACGCCGCCCGGGACATCCAGACCGCCCGGTACGGCCCGGCTGGCCCCGCCTGTAACGCCCAGATGGGGCCTCGGGAGCTGCGGGATTACTGCAAGCTGGACCAGCCCTGCCAGCAGCTCATCCGGGGAGCCTATGACCGGCTGGGGCTGACGGCGCGGGGCTATGACCGCATTTTGCGGGTGGCCCGGACCATCGCGGACCTGGACGGGGCGGAGGACATCGCCGTCCACCATCTGGCCGAGGCACTGCAGTACAGACCTCCCGAGCATCTGCGCGCATGATAAAGCCGTCCCCGGCCATCAGCCGGGGACGACTTTGCTCTCAAATGCCGTTCATGGACAGGCGCTTTTCGCGGAGAGCTCTCTACAAGTCCAGCATAATCCGCTCGATGTTCTCAACCGCCTCATTGACCAGGCCGTCGATATCCAGTTCTCTCTCGGCTTCCTCCAGTTCCTCCGGCTTGGGCTTGGTCCGGGGGTGTTTGGGGGTAAACACAGTGCAGCAGTCCTCATAGGGCAGAATGGAGGTCTCGAAGGTTCCGATTTTCCGGGCGATGCGGACAATCTCCTCCTTGTCCATCCCCACAACCGGGCGAAGAATGGGGACGGTACACACCGCGTCGGTACAGGCAAGGGCGTCCAGGGTCTGGCTGGCCACCTGACCCACCGACTCCCCCGTCACCAGAGCCTGGATGCCGTTCTTTTCCGCCACCCGGCAGGCAATGCGCATCATAAACCGCCGCATAAGGATGGTGAACAGCTCCTCGGGGCACGAACGGCGCAGTTCCTCCTGAATTTTGGTGAAGGGCACCACATGGACGCACTGTTTGCCGGTGTAGGGGACCAGAAGCCGGGCCAGGTCCAGTACCTTCTCCTTGGCCTCCGGGGAGGTATAAGGGTAGGAGTAGTAGTGGATCATATCCACAATGGTCCCCCGCTTGGCGATCATCCAGGAGGCCACCGGGGAGTCGATGCCTCCGGACAGCAGGGACAGCGCCCTTCCTCCCACTCCTACGGGCAGGCCTCCCGCCCCCGGTTCCGGGTCGGCGTGGACGTAGGCGTCAAAATCCCGCACCTCCACGTGGACCGTCAGCTCCGGGTGGTGCATATCCGCCTCCAAATGCGGGAAACGGTCATGGAGCTCCCCGCCCACGTACTGGGACAGCTGGATGGAGGTCATGGGGAAGGTCTTGTCCGCCCGCTTGGACTCCACCTTAAAGGACTTGGCGGCCTGGAGCTTGTCCCCCAGATATTCCACGGCGCACTTGACGATCTCGTCCTTGTCCTTGGGGCAGGCCCTGGCCCTGCACAGTCCCACCGCTCCGAACACCTTGCCCATGGCCTCCCAGGCGCCCTCAAAGTCGGCGGAGCCGTCCAGGGGCTCCACGTAGGTGGTGGACTGGCGGGTGTACACCTTAAAGGAGCCGTATTTTTTCAGACGTCGTTTGGCGTTGCCCATGAGCTTTTCCTCAAAGCCCCGGCGGTTGAGGCCTTTGAGTACCATTTCTCCCTGCTTGAGCAGGATAATCTCTTGCATAATATCCCTTGCTTTCCTCTGCTGTTGCCTTATTTTACCCTGAGGGAGAAACCCTGTCAAGAGGGCCGTATTCAGACCACCGCCTTTTTCTTGACAGACGGGGGGAGGAAGACTTAAAATAGGAAAAAGATTTTTGAGGAGTGAAGATACCATGAGCCACACAGTGGAGATTATATCGGTGGGCACCGAGCTGCTGCTGGGCAACATTTTGAACTCTGATGCCCGGGATTTGAGCCGGGAGCTGTCCCGCCTGGGTCTGAACGTCCTGTACCAGTCGGTGGTGGGCGACAATCCGGGCCGTCTGAAGGCGGCGGTGGAGCTGGCCCGGAGCCGGGCAGACGTGCTCATCACCACAGGCGGCCTGGGCCCCACCTGCGACGACCTCACCAAGCAGACGCTGGCGGAGGTGTTCGGCAGAGAGCTGGTGTTCCATCCCGAGTGCGCCGAGGACATCCGGTGCTTCTTTGCGCGGATGGGTAAGGAGATGACGGAAAACAACCTCCAGCAGGCATATCTCCCTGCGGAGTGCACCGTGCTGTCCAATGCCTGGGGAACGGCCCCGGGCTGCGCTTTTGAGGCGTCGGGGACCTATGTGGTCATGCTTCCCGGCCCGCCCAGCGAATGCCTGCCTATGTTCAAGGAGCGGGCCGTGCCCTGGCTGTCCAGGCTGAGTGAAGGGGTTATCCGCTCCCGGACCCTGCGGGTGTTCGGCATGGGAGAGTCGGCGGTGGAAGCGCTGTTTCGGGACCGGATGAACCAGCTGCAAAACCCAACCCTGGCGCCTTACGCCAAAGAGGGTGAGGTGGAGCTGCGCATCACCGCCAAAGCGGCCACAGCGGAAGAGGCGGACGCGCTTATCGCACCGGTGGAAGCGGAGCTGCGCACCCGTTTGGGCGACTTGGTGTACGGCGCGGACGTATCCGGCCTGGAACAGGTTGTGCTGGAGGGGGCCAGGGACCGGGGGCTCACCCTGGGAACGGCGGAGAGCTGCACCGGCGGACTTATCGCCAAGCGCATCACCGATATACCCGGAGCAGCCTCTGTTTTTAAGGGCGGGGTAGTCAGTTACCACTGCGAGGTAAAGGCGGGGGTGCTGGGGGTGTCCCAAGCCCTGTTGGATGAGAAGGGCGCGGTATGCGCTCAGGTGGTGCGGGAGATGGCCCTGGGCGCCCGGCGCGTGCTGGGCTGCGACCTGGCGGTAGCGGTCACCGGAGTGGCGGGTCCGGACCCGGACGAGCGGGGCAATCCGGTGGGGCTGGTGTTCACCGCTCTGGCCGCGCCCGACGGCTGCTGGGTAAAAAAACTGAATCTGGTCAGTCAGGCCGCCCGGCGGGACCGCACCCGGAATCTGGCCGCCAACCACGCCCTGGACATGGTCCGGCGGTGGCTGGCGGGGCTGAGCCCGGAGAAAGACTGCAAGGAGGCGGAGGGGTGAAGCGCTGGAAAAAAACACTGCTGGCGGGACTATGCGCGGCGCTGCTCATGGGGCTTTGGGTCCCGGCCTCCGGGTCCGCCGCCGGCGTGTACCTGATGGCGGTGAACGACCGGGTTCTGGTGGACGTCACGGCCGAGAATATGCCCACCGTGGCGGGCGGGGTGCTGTATGTGCCCTATACCATGCTGTCAAACCGGGACCGCGGCATCAATCTGGGGGTGACAGCCATGTACAGCACCACCCGGCGGACAGTGCTGGTCACCGACGGCCGCCGGGGGGTGGAGTTCGACACCCGGTCCAACACCTCGCAGGACCTGATGGGAAATCCTCTTGGCGTCCGGGCCATGGTGCGCAACTCCATGGTATTCGTCCCCATTGACTGGCTCTGCCAGTATTTCGGGTCCATCAGCTGTACCCGCACCCGCACCCGGTACGGCACCCTGATCAGAGTGACCAGCGCCGCCGCCACCCTGGGGGACCGGGAGTTTGTGGACGCGGCGGAGAACCAGCTGGCGGCCAGCCTGCAAAACTATCTGGCCTCCGGGGGCAGGGGGGAGGACGACCCCGCCCCCTCGGAAGAGGTACCGCCCTCTGACCCGCCCAGCGGCGCGGAACTGTTTCTGGCCTGCCGCTGGGGCGGCGAGACGGCGGAGTGCGCCCAGCTGCTGGAGGGGCGGTCGCATCGAGGCCTGTTTCTGTTCACCTGTGAAGAGCTGGAGAAGCAGGACGGTCTGGTTCGCCGCCTGGTGGGGGCGGGCCATACGGTGGGGCTGGTCCTCACAGGAGAGAACGCGGCGGACTGCCTGTATCAGGCCGAAAGTGGCCGGAGCCTGCTGGCCGCCGCCGCCCGGTACAACGCCCTGGTGGTGAGCGCCGACGGCCTGGACGAACCGGGCCGGGAGGAGCTGGTCCAAGCGGGCTATGTGGTGTGGTCCGCCACCGTGCACGGCACGGAATACTCCTCCGGTTCCGCCTTGGTGCGGGGGCTGAGCGTCCGGCGTGTGAACTATGTGGAGGTGGACTGCGGCAAGGGGGCCACGGCCCTGTTGCGCGGAATGCTGAATGCCATGGAGGACGAAAACTGCCAGCTTTACCAAGCCACAGCCCCGGCGCTGGGCTGATCAGCGCAGCAAAGCCTCCCCCGTCTGGGGGAGGCTTTTTTGCCGACGGGGCGGACCCAGACAAAGACGCCCCCTGTCCGGAGACAGGGGGCGCTGCGTTTTTGTTTAAGCGGAGGCGCCGGGCAGCAGGCACAGCACCAAGGTGAGAACCATGAACACAATGGCCACCCATTTGGTCATGCGGGCCAGCCGGGCGTCGGCGGATTTGGCCTTGTTTTTGGATAAAAACGTGTCCGCTCCACCTGCAATGGCTCCGGACAGGCCGGCGCTCTTGCCGGACTGAAGCATCACCACGGCGATGAGGGCCAGGGACAGGATGAAGTAGATGATAGACAAAATGAGCTGGGGCGTGGTCATTTCACTCAAATCCTTTCGGTAATAACGTCGTATCAGCGGGCTTGCCCCGCGCAGTTACCAAATATAATACCACAAGTTTTCCCGAATTGCAAGGGTTTTCTTTCATAATCCCTGTTCAAGATTGGTGTTGCTGAGAAAAACTTTGGCAATTTCACCAGACCATGATGGAATCTGTCAAATACTTATGATAATATTTTGAGGGGTGTATCGAAACTTATTGTGGAGCTGATTCATAATGAAGATAATTGACACGCATGGCATTTTATCTATTGAACCGATTAAGGGGAGTTGTGAGTGGTATTGGGGGAGTGATTACACGCATGGAGATCTGTATGAGGCACAAGAGCTGTATCGGGACAATCATCCTGTAAACTGTAACCGCCTTGTGCTTGTCCATTATCCTGATGGCCGTGTTGTTGAACCTGTCAAGAGAAAGGCCGGACAATACTTCGGTCGGCCAATTTCATACAACGGGAAAATGCAATTATTGTTGGCCGACTTTCCAAAGTCTCTTCTCTGTATTTTGCAGTATGACGATGCGAAAGATCAGATCACTACGGTTGCCTCATTGCCTCTAACAGAGGTAGAAGATTGCTATAATCTGCTGGTTTATCAATCGCCTTTAATGCTTACACGACAGGCACATGACGGCAGGTTTCAAATCATCTGGCCTGAAAAAGCAGAATTCGCCATAGAAGAAGCGGAGGGGTTCTATGACAGGAAGGGTGACAGACTATATTTTTGCCGGTGGTATGACGAGCCGGACTACCGAGAGGAAATTATCGTCCGAAAATACCCTACCGGAGAAGTTTTAGAAATTATTCCAGGGTCCTGGCAGAATATGCCGGACGGACAGATATGGGTTTTGCGGTAGTCTGTTCGTTTTGGTTTACTGGGCAGTTATCCATTGTGGACAATCGCCTGTCTCAGCACTTCGACGAAAAACTGTAAAAGCAGGCATATAGCAACACTTATCTTGAAAAGGGACCTTTCATAGCGGGAGCGCAGGCAGCCGCCTTGCGCAGGATACCGCCCCTCATTTGTGGTAGAGCTGGCTGCCCTGGTACCGGGGGGTGCAGGTCAGCCGCAGTCCCAGCTTGGAATAGGTGGAGCTGTCGGCGGCGGTGAGGATAACGGAGGAGTGGGCTTCGCAGTCCCGGAGCTTGTCCAAGCTGTCCAGGGCTTGGGCGGCCAGGGGGACGGTAGCGGTGGAGATGGCCAGGGCGATGAGCACCTCATCGCTGTGGAGGCGGGGGTTGCGGCTGCCCAGGTGGCCGATTTTTAGCGCCTGGATGGGTTCAATGGCCTCCCGGGAGATAAGGTGGGTTTTGCGGTGGATGCCCGCCAGCGCCTTCAGCGCGTTGAGCAGAGCGGAAGCCGTCGCCCCCATGAGCTCCGAGGTCTTGCCCACTACGACCCGCCCGTCGGGGAGCCGGATGGCGGCGGCGGGCTCTCCCGTCTCCTCCGCCTTGGCCTCCGAGGCCTCAATGACAGGCCGCAGCTCCGGCCCCGCATGGGCCTGCTTCATCAGCAGCTCCAGCTTGTATACGGTTTCGTCGCAGCCCTGTCCCCGGCGGCGGTCGCACAGGGCGGCGTAGTAGCGCCGGACAATCTCCTGCTTGGCGGCGGCGCACACCGTTTCGTCGTCCACGATGCAGCTGCCCACCATATTCACCCCCATATCGGTGGGGGACTTGTAGGGGCTTTCCCCCATAATCTCCTCAAACATGGCCTGGAGCACGGGGAACACCTCCACGTCCCGGTTGTAATTCACCGTGGTCTCCCCATATGCCTGGAGGTGGAAGGGGTCGATCATATTTACATCGTTCAAATCCGCCGTGGCCGCTTCATAGGCCAGATTCACCGGATGCTTCAGCGGCAGGTTCCAAATGGGGAAGGTTTCGAACTTGGCGTACCCAGCCCGCACCCCCCGGATGTGGTGGTGATAGAGCTGGGACAGACAGGTGGCCATCTTCCCCGACCCGGGGCCGGGGGCGGTGACCACCACCAGGGGCCGTGTGGTCTCGATGTAATCGTTTTTCCCAAAGCCCTGGTCGGACGTGATCCGGGCCACGTCGTGGGGGTATCCCGGAATGGGGTAGTGGAGGTATACCTTTACCCCCAGGTCCTCCAGGCGGCGCTTGAACGCATCTGCGGCGTTTTGTCCCGCGTACTGGGTGATGGCCACGCTGCCCACGTACAGCCCCTCTCCCCGGAAGGTGTCGATGAGCCGCAGCACATCCTCGTCATAGGTGATGCCAAGGTCCCCCCGGACCTTGTTCTGTTCGATGGCGGAGGCGTTGATGACCACCACCACCTCCACGCTGTCCTTCAGCGCCAGCAGCATCCGAATTTTGCTGTCCGGAGCGAAGCCGGGCAGCACTCGGGCGGCGTGATAGTCGTCAAACAGCTTGCCGCCGAACTCCAGATACAGCTTGCCGCCGAACTGGGCGATGCGCTCACGGATGCGGGCGGACTGGGTGTCCACATAACGCTGGTTGTCAAATCCAATTCTATTCTCCATATTTTCCGGGCCGGAACGCCGGGCGGCGGCCCACTCTCCCCTCTGTACACATTCCTCCAAATTTTAGCACAAATACGCCTGTTGGGCAAGGGTAATCTCTCATGTTTGACAGGAGGTCCCAATACGGCGGGCACTATGATAGTCCCCCCTCTTGTTTACATGTCCACCCGATTATGCTATAATTTTTTATGAACAGCCCTCCCGCTTCACGCCGAAATGTTCCTGCATTGCCTCCTGGGCGGAGCTGGTCCCGCCCGCCTTTTTAAGCGAGCGGGAGTGTTGCCGGGCTTTTTGGGACTGCCTGCACACCGCCCAGAGGGAGGAAATTTTATGAAACCAGATAGAAACGCCGCCGAACTCGCCCTGGAATGGGCGGCCTGCTCCAACCCCGGCCTGTGGGTGGACCACTCCCGCCATGTGGCGCGGGCCTGTGAGAACATCGCGCGGCGCTGTGTGGGAATGGATGCGGAGCGCGCCTATGTCTTGGGGCTGCTTCACGATATCGGGCGCTATGCCGGGGTGAGTTCGGAGCGGCACCTGATTGACGGCTATCGCTGCTGCATGGAACGGGGCTGGGACAAGACCGCTCAAATCTGTATCTCCCACGCGTTTATGATACAGGACATCGAAACCTCCATCGGTACATTTGACATGAGCGAGGAGGACTACCTGTTTATGAAGATGTTTGTGGCTGGCGCGGCCTATGACGACTATGACCGTCTGGTGCAGCTGTGCGACGCCCTGGCCCTGCCCTCCGGCTTCTGCCTGTTGGAGAAGCGGTTTGTGGATGTGACCATCCGCTATGGCGTCCACCCGGCCACGCTGGACCGGTGGAAGAAAGTCCTGGAGCTTAAGGCGTATTTTGAGGAAAAAGCAGGCTGTTCCATCTATGACCTGCTTCCGGGCGTGGTGGAAAACAGCCTTCATTGACAAGTCCCCGGGCTGCTTCAGGCTGTGCGGACGCCGACCCAAAGCCGTAATAGGCCGGCTTGATAAGCCTGGGGATCTGTGCTATACTGAGTTCATTCTGTCCGGCGAGGTGGTATGCGTGAAGCGCTGTATTGTTCTGAGCGGGGTTGTCCGGCCATAAAGATTATGTACAGGAGGCTGTCAGATGATCCCGCAGTGGAAAATTTATCCCCGCTCCCAGGGGCACAGCACGGTATATCTGCAAAACGTGGTAACCGATCCCAGCATCAGCGTGGGGGCGTACACCACCTATGACGATTTTGTCAATGACCCCAGGGACTTTCAAAAGAACAATGTGCTCTATCACTACCCCATCAACCATGAACGGCTGTCCATCGGCAAATTCTGCTCCATTGCCTGCGGCGCGAAATTTCTGTTCAACAGTGCCAACCATGCTTTGGGAAGCCTGTCCACCTACCCCTTTCCCATCTTTTTTGAAGAATGGGGTCTGCCCGTGGAAGACATCCCCCAGGCCTGGGACAATAAAGGAGACATCGTGGTCGGCAACGATGTGTGGATTGGCTATGAAGCCGTCATTCTGGCGGGGGTGACCATCGGAGACGGGGCCGTGGTCGGCGCCCGAGCCCTGGTGACCCGCGACGTGCCGCCCTATACCATTGTGGGCGGCGTACCGGCCCGGCCTATTCGGAAGCGGTTTGATGAACCGGCCGTTGAGGCCCTGCTGGCGCTGCGCTGGTGGGACTGGCCGGAAGAGCGTATCGCCGCCAATCTGGGGGCAATACAGTCCGGCAGCCTGGAGCAGCTGAGGTGAAAAAGGAAGGAAGTACGGCTTATGCCGTACTTCCTTTTTTGCCGGGGGACCGGGACCTGTGCCGCTTTCCGGCCACGCCGGGATTGAGTGCGCAGCCCTCGCTCCGGTCCAAGCTCCCCCCTATGCGCCTATCCTTACGTTTCTTATCGGAAGTACAGCGCCCCGGAGTCAAAGATGGGCTGGAGCTTCTCTCCGGGAATGTTCTTTGCCACGAACCGGCCCCGCCGCTCGGAGTGGCCCATCTTGCCGAACACCCGGCCGTCGGGAGAGAACACGCCCTCGATGGCCAGCGCAGACCCGTTGGGATTCACCGAAACGTCCATGGAGGGCACGCCGGCGGCGTCCACGTACTGGGTGGCGATCTGCCCGTTGGCGGCAAGCTGTTCCAGCACGCCCTGGGGGGCCACAAACCGTCCCTCGCCGTGGGAGACGGGGATGGTGTGGAGGTCGCCCACGTGGCTGAGCAGCATCCAGGGGGACTTCACCGAGCACACCCGGGTGGTGACGTACCGGCTCTGATGCCGCCCGATCAGGTTGTAGGTGAGGGTGGGGCTGTTCTCGTCCACCGAGGTGATCTCACCATGGGGCAGCAGCCCCAGCTTCAGCAGGGCCTGGAAGCCGTTGCAGATGCCCAGCATCAGCCCGTCGCGGTGTTTTAAGAGGTCGTGGACCGCGTCGGACAGGCGGGGATTGCGGAAGAAGGACACAATGAGCTTTGCGGAGCCCTCCGGC
>ERZ808028.1801-NODE-1801-length-11812-cov-3.525181_pt1 | contig 11812 bp, 8 predicted proteins | sample MGYA00380184_ERZ808028 | MGnify/ENA primary metagenome ERZ808028 (study PRJEB31490, sample SAMN06133397) | mouse gut metagenome | isolation source: J8_1 | host: mice | place: China: Chengdu | collected 2015-05 ...
TATCTGCTGTACCTTTTCCTCCGCTAAAACACGGTCTTCCTGTCCTAAAACAGCATTTAATAATCGCAGTAAAACCGTTTTTCCGCAGCCATTTTCTCCATATAGAACGGATATGTTCAGCGCAGATAAATTCAGCGATACCGTTTTTTGCCGGAACTGTGTTCTCTCGATATAGATTGATTTTATATGCATTGTTTTTTCTCCAAATTAAGTACCTGCTCATTTTTCCAAAATCAGTTTACCATATTTTGTAATATTTCTCCACACACAATATATTCTTTTCATGCAAAAAGCGGCCCCGCAGGTATCTGCCTGGGGACCGCTTTTGTGCAATATGCCGGATTATCCTTCTATTGCAATGTAATGATTTTTTTCTTCGACAGCCTTTGTTTCCGCTTTCGGAATTTGGAACGTCAGGATACCGTTCTCATACTTCGGATGAATGTCATTCTCTGTTACATGGCTTCCTACGTAAAAGCTGCGGGTCATGCTTCCGGCGTAACGTTCGCGTCTGACATAATTGCCGTTCTCGCTCTTCTCGTCCTTATCAAGCCCCTTTGCTGCATTGACGGTGAGGTATCCGTTGTTTAGCTGCATCTTAATCTCATCCTTTCGGAAGCCGGGCAGGTCGATGTCAACCTCATAGCCTGAACCAAGCTCCTTCACGTCGGTCTTCATGAGGTTCTTTGCATTCTTTCCGTACAAAACCCTGTCTATATCCGGAAATGCAAAATCCTCCATAAAGTTGTCAAATAAGTTTTCTCTAAAAATACTGGGCATCATCATAAGTCATATCTCCTTTCATTGATTGAAACATATTTTAGCACAATCAGAAATTTCTGAAGTGTCGTTTGCTGAAACCTGGAATGAAATGTTCTCTCTTCCTTTGTTCTATATGTACTATAACACTTATATTAGCACTCGTCAAGTGTGAGTGCTAATAATTTTGTGAACTTTCTGTGAACACTTTTCCTAATCTTGATACAAGTATCTCCTTTTCTATAAGCTTTATTCAAGTTTCCTCTGTATGAGGCTGCACAGAAAAAACCTGCCGCAAACACATACGTCCCTGCAGCAGGTTTTTCCTTTATCCAATATATCACACACGTTCCCGTCCGTACCGCGCGCGCTCGTATGTTACATGAAGCCGTTCCATATCCGCATCACCCAAAAGCCCTGCGTTTTTCTCAATTTCCGACGGTGATTCATACCGTGCGGGGGGCTCTTTTCTGTGCTTTTGTATTGTTCTGCGGTACATCCGCCGGATACGCTGTGTCTTGCTGTCCTGTCGTTTACGACGGTTTTGCCGGATATGTTCCTCTTTATGCAGCGGCTCTTCATCAAGCGCTTCAACCTTGTCGCCATTTTCATCAAAACTGTCCCGAAACTCCCCAAACACCCGCTGAAGCGTCCGAATCGTCCCATACACAATCAATCCGGCACAAAGTGCGACAAATATCCACCAAAGGTAATTCCAAATTTCAGACGGCTTGGGCGGAGGCTCGTTTTGCAGGAATTTTATGATTCCGTCATCACCCTGCAAGCCCTCACCGCCGATTTCCGGTTGATACCCCATCCAATCGCCGTCAGCCTCAATCCCGTCAAGCCACGTCCGAATATCTGTGTAACGACGCTGTCCGCCAAGAAAAAAGGAAGGAACCATCGCCATAAAAACAAGCACGGCAAACAATCCCGTCATCGCCGCACTGATTGCATACAGGCGTTTTCGCGGAATACTTTTGGTGCGTTTGTTCAATCCAAGATACTGCTTTGTGGAGATCTGATACGCATATGCAAGCGCAGCAAAAAAGTAAACCGCACCGTTCCAAAACGCAAAATCACAAAGCGTCTTTGCATTAAAGATAATACCGACCGCATACATCACCGCAAAATACCACAAAAAACTAAGAGACGGCTGATTGAGCATGCTGACCGCCGGCGCAGAATATAAATCGTCCTCCTTCTCCTGCCGTGCCAGTCTGATACGCTCCTGAAACCGGATAAACCCGATAAAAAGGCTTTCCGCCGTCATCACCGTCGGATAAAGCACTCCGCTGCCGCCAAAAAACAGCCGCATCACGACCCATATTGCCATTGTCACGGCAAGGCACGAGAGCAGATAAAGACCCAAATTTTTCAGCCGGCGCACGGCAATCTCCGTCACTACAATCGCAACCGCAATCAACAGACATTTGAGATAAAACATTCCTTCACCGTCTGCGTCTTTTAGCTCGGCAACTGCATACAGTACCGGAAGCACAAGCATCACAATCAATGTGGCATGAATGTATTCCATCATTTTCATACACGCTCCACCTCCCTGATATGCACACGCATAGTGCCTGACGACGACGCTTTTTCTTCCATAAACTGACGTTCTCCTCTATAGACGGGGCAAATCACAAGGACAGCGCTGTCCTTTGCCGTTTCCTGTAAAGCCTGCCAAAGCGTTTCGTCATAATTTTTTGTAATAACAATCCGCAGTGTATCGTCTGTCAGACTTTCCCGCATTTTTTTGCCGTCTGCAATCAGATCCAAAAACGGACTTGTCCCGCCTGCTGCATCGTAATCGGCAAGCGTACGCTCAAGTTCTATCAGTCTGCTTTTTTTGTTCGTCGGAAGCAGCCATTCCCCGCCGCCCGCATCGTTAAAGGCAAAGCCCGTTTCTATGTTTTGGTGAAAAAGCGTTCGCAGCAGCGTTGCTGCAACTGCAATGCTTTCCTCGACCAGGTTCTCCTGCTTTAAAATCCCCGTATCCGCAACGTCCAAAAAAATCATCGCCTTCTGCGACTGCACGGAATCAAATGTATTGACCATCAACGCGCCGGTCTTTGCACTCGCTTTCCAGTTGATTGTTTTCATCGGGTCGTCCGTCGTATAACCGCGTATCGTACGAAATGCAAACGGGTCCTCATACAGCCGTTTTGCGCACTGCAATGTGCCAAGCATCCGCTCACACACCGTCATGATTTCTGACACATCTGTCATTTTTGCATAGACATAAATCGACGCGTCCGTTTCAATATCTATGCTGTAACGTTTCCTATATAAGAGGGTATGTGTGGCAAGATCGGCGTCGCTCACGGCATAATGCCCGCGCTTTTGGCAGTTTACGGCAATCTCTCTTGTTATCCGCTGCATACCGAGCACGGAAAAAACATCTCTTTTATAAATGTAATCACTGACGCTTGTATTTTCGGTGTCGGCAAAATCAAGTTCCTTTTTGGTATGAAAGCCGACTTCCAAAACGGGCAGCGGCATGCGCTTTCGGTTTTCAATCACCTCATAGAGCTTTGTCTGTCCTCCGGCGTAAAGCGCGTCCGTATCAAACCACAGGCGGACATCGACCGCTTTTCGCCAAACACGATGATAATAGAATTCCCACAGCGCCCACACCGCAAAAATCCCCAATAATAAAAACAGAAACATCGTTACCTCTTCCAATCTTCCGTGGGCAGCTCCACGCTGTTTAGCAGTCCGTCCACAAGGTTCCTCTTCTGCGCTTCCTCAAGCTCTCCAATCAGCCTGTGGCAGAGCACCGGCACTGCAACGGTCTTAATGTCCTCCGGCACGACATAATCACGCCCCTCCACAAGCGCATAGCCTTGTGACGCGCGCAGAAACGCGAGTGTTCCTCTTGGACTGACTCCCTGCCATGCAGACGCTGCGCTTTGTCTTTTTCTCGTCGCCTGCACAAGCGATACGATATAGCTGCGCAAATCATCATGCACAAAAACTTCCCGACATTCTTTTTGCAGCTTCCGGATTTCCTCCGCCGTGCACACCGCTCCGATTTCCGACAGCGGCTGCGCAGTGATAAAGCGGTCTATCAGCTCCCGCTCCTCGTCCGCGCTCATCCCGCCCATGCTGATTTTCATGATAAAACGGTCAAGTTGCGCCTCCGGCAGCGGAAAGCAGCCGATTGTCTCGACGGGGTTTTGCGTAGCGATAACAAAAAACGGCGGCTCCAGCAGTCTTGTTTCTCCGTCCACTGTCACCTGCCCCTCCGCCATGCACTCAAGCAGGCTCGACTGCGTGCGCGGCGTGGCGCGGTTGATTTCATCCGCTAAGAGGATATTGGTGAAAACGGGACCTTCTTTAAAAGTGAATGCGCCCTTTTCCTGATTAAAAAATGACAATCCTGTCACATCGCTCGGCAGCAGGTCGGGCGTGAACTGCACGCGCTCGAATTTGCAGCCCATTGACTTGGCAAGTGATTTTGCAAGGACTGTTTTGCCGGTGCCGGGGACATCTTCTAAGAGGACGTGTCCGCCTGCGGCAAGAGACGCGAGCAGCAGACGCGTGACTTCACGCTTGCCGATAATGATTTTGGAGATGTTTTGTTCAATTTTGGTTAGTAGTTCGTTTGTCTGCATAGTTTTTCCTCTTTTTATAAAATTTGCTTATTTCATTATCTCCTATCATGAATTTATTGTCAAACTTTAATAAGAATTTCAGATGCAGATACAACTTTGTATTTAAAAATTCCCAAAACCGCGTTATACTGTAATTACAGTTGTACAAAATTTTATAAAACAGGAGGGTAATCATGAGTGTATATGCAGTGACAGGCGGTTCGAGCGGAATCGGAGCCGCAGCGGTTGAATTGTTACGAAAGGATGGCCATACAGTCATCAATATCGACTTAAAGGGCGGCGATATTTGCGCGAACCTTGCGACGCCGGAAGGCAGACAGGCGGCGATTGACGGGCTTTATGAGAAGTGTCCTGACGGGCTGGACGGTATTATCTGTAATGCGGGCGTTTCGGGCAACTGCGGAAATTATGAGCTTGTAATTTCGCTCAATTATTTCGGAACGGTACGTCTTGCAAGAGGGGTATATGACCTTTTGAAGAAAAAACACGGCAGTGTTGTTGTTACTGTTTCCAACACGATTTCACAGGGAACAGGCAGAATGGACATTGTGGACCTGCTCAACAATATCGGTGACGAACAGCGTATCTGCAATATTGTAAGCACGTTCGATACATCAAACCAAACAGTCGGACAGTCTATGTATATGGCGACAAAGTATGCACTGGCAAGGTGGGTGCGCAGAATTTCATCTTCATGGGCGGCAAACGGCGTGCGTGTCAATGCGGTTGCTCCCGGAAATGTGCGCACGGCGATGACCGACAGTTTGAGCGATGCCGCAAAGTTTGCGGTAAGCGCGCTTCCAATACCGACCAGATATGGTTCGGACGCATTGATGGACCCGGCGGAAATCGCGGAGTCTATGAAGTTCCTGTTATCCGATTCTGCAAGAGGTATCAATGGCATTATCCTCTTCACGGACGGCGGAACGGACGCACTGTTAAACTCTGAGAAAGTATATTAAATGGAGGGCATGTAAAATATGAAAGCAATTGAAAAATATATTGATGCATTGCAGAAATGCGATAATAAGGGATTGTCGGAATTATTCACGGTGGAGGGAAGCCTCGCCGACTACTGCCCGAACAGCTCCGGTCATCATGAGTACCATGTATATGGAAGAGAAGCGATTGACATGTTTTTTAAGAATAAATTTTCGTTCCGTCAATATCTGATTTCCAATGCGGAGGTCGTAAATGACGAACAGGCGGAATTTATCGCCTCTATCGGCGGTTACAACGTTATGGCAATCGCGACGGTAAGGCGCGTTGATGAAAACGGTTTCATCGAGCGGCTGACCGTAAGACCCAAATAAAAATTTTGCACAAAGAAAGGGCAAGGTGGTTATGAAAAAGCTTTTCACGAACATCTCTTTTGCACAAGTCCAAATTGGACATACCCTGAAAAACTACGAAAAGAAAAATCTGCCAAAGGATATTCTCGCCGGAATCATCATAGCCGCCGTGTCCATTCCGATTGCGATGGGATATGCACAGATTGCAGGACTTCCTGCGGTCTACGGGCTTTACGGCTCCGTTTTTCCGATTATTTTGTTTGCGCTCTTTTCCACCTCGCCGCAGTTTATTTTTGGCGTGGACGCCGCGCCTGCGGCGCTGATTGGCGGGGCGCTCTTATCCTTTGAAATTGAAGCACAATCCGCCGAAGCACTGACGGTCGTCCCCGTACTGACTTTTTACGTCGGTGCATGGCTGCTGCTGTTTTTTGTGCTCGGTGCCGGAAAGCTTGTTAATTTTATATCAAAGCCCGTTATGGGCGGCTTTATTTCCGGCGTGTGCTGCACGGTTATTTTAATGCAGGTTCCAAAGCTTTTTGGCGGCACGGCTGGAACGGGAGAACTGTTTGAGCTTTTGGAGCACATAATCAGCCAACTTCCCGTGTTTAACCTGCCTTCCCTCATTCTTGGCATCATTACGCTTGTCGTGGTGCTTACGGCAAAGCGTATCTGCCCCAAATTTCCGATGGCAGTTGTGATGATTGCTTTGGGCGCGCTCTTTTCTTATTTTGCTCCGATGGAACGTTTGGGCATTGCGTGTCTTTCGGCGGTCGAGACCGGACTTCCGCGTTTTTCGTTTCCCAATCTGCTTGCCGTACATTTTACGGACGCAATCGGCGCAAGCCTTTCCGTTGCCGTCGTGATTATGGCGCAGACTCTGCTTGCCGAAAATAACTACGCGTTGAAACGCGGCTATAAACTGAATGACAATCAGGAAATCCTCGCGTTTTCACTTGGAAATTTCGCATCCGCATTTACGGGCTGCTGCCCGGTGAACGGCTCCGTGCCGCGAACGGCAATGAACGACCAGTATGACGGAAAAACGCAGCTTACAGGCATTATCGCAGGCATAACCATGATTTTCGTACTCCTGTTCTGCACCGGCTTTATCGGCTATCTGCCGGTTCCCGTTCTCACGGCAGTCGTAATGACGGCGCTGATTGGCGGACTGGAATTTAAACTTGCGGCAAAGCTAAGGCATTCGAGCAAAAGAGAGTTTTATATCTTTATGGGTGCATTTTTCGCAGTACTGGTTTTGGGTACGATAAACGGCGTTCTTGTCGGAATTATTCTTTCTTTTACGGCAGTCATTCTGCGCGCCTCCAATCCGCCGAGATGTTTTTTGGGCGTCATTCCAGGACATGATGATTTTCACGACCTTTCGCAGTTTAATCACGTTTATCCGTTGAAGCATGTTGTTCTCTACCGTTTTACAAGCGACTTATTTTTTGCAAATGTAGGGGTTTTCCAATCGGATATTGAGCGAAATCTGACCGATGATACGCACGCCGTCATTGTGGACGCGTCGGGCATTGGAAGCATTGACAGCACTGCGGCGGAACGGCTGATGCTGTTTTATGAATCGCTGAAAAAACGCAAGATTGCATTTTATCTTACAGAACATGTGGCGGAATTAAATGATCAAATGCGCGCGCTTGGCATCGGCAGCCTGATTCAAAAAGGAGCCGTTCGGCGCACCATTGAAACGGCGCTTGCGGAACTTGGCATTGAAAAACCTTATCCAATAAAAGGCGTACATACAAGCTACCGTTCGGTTGCAAAAAAACGCGCGGAAAGCACGCTGCATGAATTTGTGTGGGCTTACGGTTCGGACTGCGAGGCGGAACTGGAACGGCAGATCCACATGCAGATTGAGGAATTGCAGAAAACAGGCGACATTGAGACATTGATACATGGAAGCTGGAACCAGCTTGGCGAAATGGACGAGGACGAATGGCTGGAGCATCTTGAGGCGCATCTTGCGGAAATTGCACGGATTTCCGGCAAAGACGAACATCAAATCGCTTTGGAATTTGAGCGGCGCAGAGTCCGCCTATCCGAAAAAATTGCCCGCGAGCACCCCAATTTGGCAAAACGGTTTATGGAGCGCCGCGAGCTTTTGGACGCGCATTTAAAGGAGCGTCGTCCTGATGTTTATGAAAAAATCATGAAACTGCGCAAAGAAATATAAGCAGGCGTATTCGCTAACTAATCTCCCAGCGAATATGGCTCCCGTCTTTGTCACGGCTGACTAACAGCTGATTGTCAATCTCCTGTTTCAGCTCTGTAACATGCGAGATAATACCTACGAGCTTTGAACCGCCTGCCATTTCTTTTAGCACTTTTACCGCCTGATTTCTAGAATGCTCGTCAAGGGAACCAAAGCCCTCGTCGATAAACAGAATATCAAAATTAAATATGGCGGCGCTCTGCTGTATTTGATCCGCCATACCTAAGGACAACGCAAGCGCCGCCATAAAAGATTCCCCGCCGGAAAGTGTGCGTATTTCGCGCGTCTTTCCCGTGACGGTGGAATATACCATTAAGTCAAGCCCTCTGTTGCTTCTTCCCTCTCCTGCTTTCTCCAAATCAATCATGCGCAGTTCAAACTGCCCTGCCGACATCTCCTGAAACCGTCTGTTTGCGAGGGCAAGAATATTTTCCAAATAATATCTTTGTACGTATGTTTCCAAATCCATACGTCCTCCGGTGACATTTCCCGAAAACAGTTTATATAACCGTTCCAGTTTTGCATATTCAGCTGCCGTAACCGCAGACTCCCTGTTGTACGGTTTAAGCCGGTCATAAATCCTTTGGTTATCTTTATAAAGCGACTTAATTGCATCATACGCTTCACGCGCACTGTGATACGCCTCCTGTGCAATTTTGTGTCTGTCGCTCAAAACATCCATATCCGGGCGTTCTTTTCCTGCAACTGCTTTCTCGGCAGCGTCCTTCAGACTCTTTGCCGCCGCCTTTTTCTCCCCGTATTTTTGGACTTCTTTTTGGAGCCGCTCCGGCTCGTCCTTGTGATATTGTTCGACAAGCGCCTTCCATTCCGATTCCGATAAATCTTTTTCCTTCATGACTGACTCATACGCTTCTTTCTTTTTTGCCGTATCCGCAGTCTGCAAAGGAAATTCCTGCTCATACTGACGAATGGATGTTTCAGTTTCCGTCTTATCCCTCATTGCCTTGGAAGCGCTTTGAAGCGCCTTTTCATGTTCCCTCTTTTTCTCGGCATACTTTTCAGCAGCTGCCTGCAGTTCTTTTCCTGCGTCTTCCTCAGATGCGTATTGCAACCCTTTCTTCAGACTGTCAATTTCGCGTTCACTGCCTTTAAGCTCTGTGTTTGCTGCCTCTGCTTCCTTATGATAGCGCTCTATCGTTTCATTAAGCTGCTCCCTTTCCACTGACGCATTGGAAAGAGCGCTTTCAATTCCCTCCAGCTCGTTCCTGTTATCCTCAAGTTTCTTCCCTTCTTTTAAAACTGCCCTTTTCCACCGTTTAAAAATATCCGAAACCGTTTCGTCCGTAATCTCCTGATCTGCTGCGCCACTATGTGCCCTCAGACTCTCACAAAGCTTTAATTTTTCGAGGATCTCGGTAAGCACGCCCTTCTTTTCCTCCCATGCAGTCACAGCGGCATTCGACTGTCCCGCCAAATCAAGCTGTACTTTATTCAGCCGCTCAACCTCCTTCTTAATCTGCTCCAAACGTTCTTCTGAAATATCCTCCGCATCGTCCTCAATCCTGCAGGGGCTCGGGTGCTCTGTCGCACCGCAAATCGGACAAGGCTTCCCGTCCTCAAGTCTGTCGAGAAAATACTTTGCCCTGGATGCCATATAACGTCTGTTCCATATTTGGTATTCTTCGTTTTTCACCGCATATGCACTTGCCGCCGCCGCAAAATCCGCCTGTGCACTCTGCATTTTACGCGCACATTGGGACAATTCCGCTTTTCGTTTCTCAAGACTGGCAACCTCTTCTCCAACTCGTTCCAGCTCCGCGTTTTTGCCTTTCCACGCCTCGTATGCAGCCTCTGCATTTCCCAATTCCCCGGCTCTTTCCTTCCAACCTGTTTCCTTTTCCTTTAGGTTCTCCAATAGCCTTCGCGCGTCCGTCTCAGCCTTCGCCGCATCCTCAAACGCAGCCTTGCTTTTTTGCAGCGCTTCCATTGCAATCCTGATTTTATCAAACGTCTTTTTTGCTTCCGCAGCACGCTCCTGAATCCGGTTCAGACTGCCCTGCTCCGCTTCCAGCGCAGTCTTTGCTTTCTTCTCCGCCATGTCCGCATCGCTTGCGGCAGCAGTTAATTCCGGCAGAACCGCTTTCCTGTTTTCAATATTCAAAGCGGTTTCCCCTGCCTTTTTCTCCGCCTCCTCATACCGCAGAAACAATGCCTGTATCTCATACGCAGAACGAATATCCCGAATCAGCCCTTCTTTCCGTTTCATTGTATCACTTGTGAGCTCACATTCTTTTAACACATTTTGGGCATTCTCCAATTGTGTGAAATACTTAACAATTTCTTCTGCCCTCGTGTACGCCTCTTTTGCACTGTCCCACTGTTCCTCTGCCTTATGAAAGCAATCCGCAAATTCGTTTTGTTTTGTCTCAAGACTTGTACAAAATGCCGCAAGCGCTTCCATAAACTGCTCCATATTTGCCAAAGAACCGTCTGTTATCTGACCTTTCAACACATTCAGGTTTTCCCAGCCTTCATAGTCCGAAGCAACCGTCACGCCTGAAACAACCGCCCTGCACTCTGCCTTAATGCCCTCCAACGCTTTGCCTTTTTCACTCTTGCGGTTCTCTAATTCCCTAACAATCTTTTCAAAAATCTCTGTGTGAAACAGCTTGCGGAAAATCTCTTTTTTCTGCTTCGATTCGGCACGCAGAATTCTCATAAACTCTCCCTGCGCAATCATCGCAACCTGCATAAACTGCTCTTTTGTAAGCCCTGTGGTTTCCTCTATTTTCTCATTTGTTTCCTTAACGGAACCAAGATACTCCTGACCGTTTGGCAGAAACAGCGACACCTTTTCCGTTTCCGCCTTTTCCTTCAATTCGCCCTTCTCCGCTCCCTTTGTACGCTGTTTTCGATACGCGGGAACCCTTTTTACAATATACGTATCCGTCCCTTCCATAAATTCCAGCTGCACAAACGGCTCTACCGACGGCAGCGCATACTGACTTCGCAAAACCTCTCCCTTTTTCGTATTTTCCGTGGAACTTGCCTCTCCGTACAGCGCAAAAACAAGCGCGTCAAATATTGTACTTTTTCCGGCGCCTGTATCCCCTGTTATCAAAAACAGATTTTGATTCGGCTTTGTAAAATCAATCAGGGTCCGCTTTCCAAAAGAACCAAACGCTTCCATAACCAGTTTTATCGGTTTCATCGTCAATCTCCTCTCTTGCCATCACCCGCGCACCGCGTTAATCACATCTTCAAGAATTCGGCGATACGCATCGGCATCCTCCTCGTCAATTCTGTCTTTCATAAATGAACAGCACAGCGCAAACGGTTCCATAAGCTCCCGCCCGCCCATAAGCGGCTGATTTACTACCTGTCCCTGATTTTCTCTGCGTATCTCCAAAAGGTTCGGGAATGCAAACCTAAGTTTGTCCTGCATATCAATCACATCAAAATCCACTTTGCCGCACAATTCCACGGACACATAATCCTCACAGCTCTGCCTCAAAACCTCATTTAGTGTCCCCTTTATCACACGAACCTGATGCAGCGGCTCTAACGGCAGCACGGTAACCGCTACCTCCCCTTTTTCCGACATATCCACCATAATAATCCCTTTTTCCTGCTGCGCCTCACTGACGGAGCAGGGAAAAGGCGTTCCGCAATACCGGATTGTTTCACTCCCCACCTGCGTCGGCTTATGAATATGCCCCAGCGCAGCATAATCAAACTGCTCCAACACATCCGCACAAACCTCGTCAATATTGCCGACCATCGTAATTTCAGAAGTCATGCGTTCCACATCCTGCGCCTTCTTTCCCTTTGGCAGATAAAACTGATGACTCACGATCACGTTTCTTTCACGTTTGTCAATCTTTTCCCTGTCAATCAGTTTATGCAGCGTGTCATTGTATGACAAACTGCCTCCGTTTTCCCCCTCGCCGACA
>ERZ808028.1802-NODE-1802-length-11811-cov-7.924408_pt1 | contig 11811 bp, 11 predicted proteins | sample MGYA00380184_ERZ808028 | MGnify/ENA primary metagenome ERZ808028 (study PRJEB31490, sample SAMN06133397) | mouse gut metagenome | isolation source: J8_1 | host: mice | place: China: Chengdu | collected 2015-05 ...
TGCCGGATTCTAAACTGCCGTATTGAGGACATCATGGAGTATGTACCAGACGAAGATACGGACTAAAGGGGCAATGCGGACTTGGATTTGCGGAGCCTCTTTTTTGTTGCCTTCACCGTTCCTGCGCCGGTGGCCTCTTGTCCGGATAGAGTTTCCCGGCCATAACAGCGGCATGGTTCCTGATTTTGATTTCTCCCCGCTTCTCACTGGCTCTGGCGTTTTTATAGCCTTCATCAGAGAGGAAAAAGCGGTATCGCTCTCCGGGGAATCCCACCGGGCTGTCACTGTTCAAAATATCCACCGTTACCATGTGCCTTGTTTCCGGCAGGAACCGCTCCATGCTTGCCAGGTCATGCCCCTGCAGAACCGGCTCCCCCTTCCCGGCTTTGGTGGCGGCAAGCCTCTGGCGGATAGAATTATCCCGCTTTTCGATAAAGGCGGCCCGGTTATCCGCAATAAAGCGGCTGCACTCCGGCTCTGCCAGTTTTTCCAGTTTCCGTATGGTATTCTCGACAATCACTTTTGAGAGTAAATCGTCCTTCCTTTCCAGAACTGGCACAATCTCTTTCAGCCCGGCAAGGGTTTCTTCCTTCGTTGGTGCGGCATACTGGTAGAGCATTTCCAGTTCGCTTTTGTTAAAATTCATTTGCCTCATTCCCTCCACTTCTTTTTCTCAAAATAGTTTCGCATTCGCTTTAAGCAGCTCTTAACGGTCTGCTGTACCACGGATACGCTTACGCCTTCTTCTGCGGCAATCTCAATCAGTTTTTTGCCAAGCATGTAGCGGGCATGGATACGCCTCGCCTGTATGTCCGTCAGACTATTCATAGCTTCGGACAGATGTTCCAGTGTGGCAAGGAAAAGCTGTTCTTCCTCCTGTTCCAGCAGAATCTCCTCTGGGGATTTGGCGGTAAAATCAAAGGCACAGTTTTCAATCCCGTCCTCACAGTCAAGGGAATAGTACGCCTTGTGATACCAGATTTTATGGGTGAGGTTGTTTTCCTCCCTCCGCATAAACAGCAGAGCCTCGGCCACCTCGTCCGATACCTCAATAAATGTGTCTGTAACAAAAAGCGGGTAATAATACTTTTTCAGGTTGATTGTTTTCATGGCTAATCTCTCCTAAAATGTGGAGAGGACAGGCAGCGGTTTCCTGCCTGTCCTCTCCGATAATGTGATAGGGAAAAAGTTCCCTTCACTGGTTAGCCCGAAATCGGCCAATCGTAGGGTCTGTATCAGAAAAATTTTTTAATTTTTTTCCGTACCGCCTCAATGCTGTCCTGTATGGCAGCTTTGGAGCAGCGGCAAAGCCCGGCAATCTCGGCATAGCTCAAACCCTCCAATGCGTAGAGCAGGAACCGGCGGCGCTGCGCCTCGGTGCAGAGCGCAAGGGCGGCCTTAATCTCCAGCAGGGTTTCTTTCCTGCATACCCACTGTTCCGGTGTCTGGTAGTAGCAGGAGCGCCCTTCGGTGAGGACTATGTACTCGTCAAACTCCCGGCTGTCCCAGTGCCTCCGCTTCTCATGGGCAAGGTTTTCTTCCTTGTGGTCGGCTCTGTCCAGGTACTCATATACTTCGACTGTGACCTCCACGGACAGTGCTTGTCCGTCTATGTTGATGGTGACTTCCATCTTCCTTTCCTCCGTTCAGATTTTTTTGCAAAGATTTCTGAACGGAGTGAGGCGGAGAGTGGCAGTGGGGAGCGTGTGCACCTCCCAAGAAAACAAAAGCGCCCGGATGGTTAAATTCCATTCGGACGCATAAGATACGGTATTCAGTTAGAATATGACAAATTTCGCATTTGCTGTCAGGGTGTTCCTGTTCCGTATTCAGAATTTTTTTAACAGTGAACCTTCTGGCAGCTTGTGCCAAAACAAATGACTTTTCAAAACGGCTCCTCCTTACAGCCGCTTTATATGAACAACACGATATGCAAAAAGGCGGCTTTGCTTTTGACAAAACCGCCAGAAAATATTCATGTAAAATGAGCGCACAAAAGGCTCTGCCAAGCGGCGGTTTTTTTCTTTTCTGCCGCCAGGCAGACTATCTTGTTTTATGAAATCGCTTACCGTTTTTCTATGTTAATTACTTTTTGTGTCCACTCCCGGTAAAAATTTTCTTCATGCGAAACAAGTAACACTGTACCGGGAAATTCTTCCAGTGCTGTTTTTAAAGAGGCTTTCGCCTGCACATCTAAATGGTTTGTTGGCTCGTCCAGTATTAGAAAATTACATGGCTTTAGAGTCAGCAAACACATTTTCACTTTTGCCTGTTCGCCGCCGCTTAACGTTGCAATCGGCTGCATGGCGTGTTTGCTGGAAATGCCACATCTGGCAAGTGATTTACGCACCTCTTTCATCACCATTTTCGGGTAATTGTCTGAAATAATTTGTATGGGAGTTCTTGTTGTATTGTCCCATAATAAATCCTGTTCAAAATATCCAATAGTAACCTGATCGGAAAATTTATAATGACCGTTCATAGACGGAATCTCTCCAATCAGTGTTTTCAGCAAAGTTGACTTGCCAATCCCATTGAAACCCGTAATCACTACTTTTTGCCCGCCCTTTATTGTAAAACCAATATCAGACAAAACCGGATAATGATAGCCTACAGACAAATGCTTTACGAAAAGGTGTTCTGTATTCGTAAATGGCGTTGATGGAAAATGGAAATATGGCGTTATCTCTTTCTGGTCTAATGCTTCCATTTTTTCCATTCGTTCAAGCTGTTTCCTTCGTCCTCTCGCCATTTTTGACTTTCTTCCGGCAATATTTTTACGGATAAATTCTTCCGTTTTTTTAATCTCCTTTTGTTGAGCGGAAAACTGGCGCACATAATCTTCCCGCAACAGAGTTTTCTTTCTCAAAAATTCAGAATAAGTTCCGTAATACTTTGTTATCGTATCGTTGTCAATATCACAAATCCGATTAGCGATTTTTTCTAAAAACGCATAGTCGTGAGATACCACCATAAAAGCATTTTCAAGATTCGATAAGTAATCAGAAAGCCATAAAATATGCTCTTTGTCCAAAAAATTTGTTGGTTCGTCAAGCAATAGTACGTCTGGCTTTTCAAGAAGTAATTTTGCCAATATTACCTTTGCCCTTTGACCGCCGCTCATCTGCTCAATCGGCCTTTCCAATCCTATCGCCAATAACCCTAAACCATTCGCCACTTGCTCAATTTGAGTTTCGATAGAATAAAAGTCATGGATTTCAAGCTGTTCCTGATATCTCGCCGCAAGGTCAAGACATTCTGTATGTCCTCCGGCTGCTTTCTCATAAAGCTGCGTCATTTCTTTTTCAATCTGGTACAATCTCGAAAAAGCTGACTTCAAAAAGGAACGCATGGTAAGACTTTTCTCTATCTCTGCATACTGATCCAGATAACCAATCGATACTTGGGACTGCCAGATAATGCGTCCATTATCTGGAATTATCTGCTCTGTACAAATCTTAATCAATGTACTTTTACCTGTTCCGTTTTGTCCAACAATCCCGATATGCTCGCCTTTATTCAGAGAGAACCCTGCATTTTTGTAGAGCAGATTATCCCCAAAAGAGTGTGTCAGTCCTTCGATTTCTAATAAACTCATGTTAATCACAATCCTTTCATTTGTTTTTGCCTAACAGCAATACTGGTATCTTTGAAGGTTTCATTTATTCAACCATTTCACAAGGTATAAAATTACTACTATAAACACAAAAAGGCAGAAAGCACCTGCACACATCTGTGTACTGCCTTCTGCCTATATGGATTCCTGTTCCTATATGACAAAAGGCTACAGACAAAACATTGTCCATAGCCTTTCATACGCTTAATCTGCGTACGGAAAACAAGCAATAAATGTACTGATAGTCAGAATAGCTATTGCCTTGTTTTCCGATGAAATCTTAATGCGTTATTTATACGCCATACTCTGTACAATGTTTCATCGGAATGGATTGTACAGAGTTCAGTTTCTTTTTAGGCTGATTGGTCAAATAAAAATTCATTTCGGTTCTCCTTTGAGGGAAATTCCCACGCCAACAATCATACTACACTCATACCCGTCTGTCAATGCCCTTCCGAACGCTTTTCAAATTCCATCGTAAATCAGTTCATGTAAAATGATTTCCTCTGCCTGCGCCTTACAGTTATTTGCCAGACCCACCCATTTCATTTGGTCGTCTGCTTTCAATTCTTCGGTCACACCGGCGGCCTTCATTAGTTGCGGCATAAGAATATCCATTCGTTCATTGCTGCCTTTCCGGTCACGCTCATGGACAAGGATTTTCTCTACAAACTCATTCAGCATGGTGGTAGTCATGTTGTCAAAATTCTCGTGCTTGTCAACAAGAGCGATAAATTTCTCCGCTGATTTCCGGCTCTGCTCATATCCGGCGATTGCCTTTTCCAGTCCGGCAATCTCGCCGGAAAGGGATTCCTGCTCCTTTGCGTACTGTGCGTCCAGGGCGGCGTATCTTGCGTCCGGCAGCTTGCCCAGCACATTGTCCTCATAAATCTTGCACATCAGTTTTTCCAGTTCCCCGGCCCGTTTCTGTGCCGCCGCCAGCCGTTTCCGCTTTTTGGTGATGTCGCTGGCCTGCTGCTCGGCCTGGGTTTCCTGAACCGCTTTGATAAACTCTGCCCGGTCATTTCTGGAATACTCCGCAATCGCCCGGAGCATATCGGAAACCAGTGTCAGGACGGCGCTTTCGTTGATTCGGTGCTGCGTGGAGCAGAGGACGCCAACCGGAACCTTGCTATATTGGGAGCAGGTATACTGTGAGATACGCTTGCCGTTGTTGGTGCGGTGGACGTACATCTTGCCGCCGCAGTCGGCGCAGTAGAGCAGGCCGGTGAGCGGGGCGGCTTCTCCCCAGCCGTCCGGGTAACGCTTCACGTTGGAGCGGATTCTCTGCACATTCTCAAAGGTTTCCGGGTCGATAATGGCAGCGTGGGTGTTCTCAAAGATTACCCATTCGTTTTCGTCAACGTAGTGGCTTTTCTTGTCCTTGAAATGTTTGCGGGTCTTGAAATTGATGGTGTGGCCTAAATACTCACGCTTTTTCAGGATATTGACGATAGTGGAAGAACCCCAGCCATAAGGGTCTTTAAACGTCTTGGATTGATTCACGCCTTCCCCATAATGGGAGAGGTGCAGGGAAGGTATCTCAATCTTTTCCTGTGACAGCCGATTTGCAATCTGATAAGGGCCATATCCGTCCATAGTCATAGCGAATATCCGGCGCACCACGTCAGCGGCTTCTTCGTCCACAATCCAGTGTTCCCGCTTTTCGTCCCACAAGTAACCGTAAATAACCGTGCCGGTCAGGTGCTTGCCGCTCATGCCTTTTGCCTTGAACACGGATTTAATCTTGCGGCTGGTATCTCTGGCGTAAAATTCATACATGATGTTCAAGAACGGGGTAAAATCATTCTCTCCGTTGGCGCTGTCCACTCCGTCATTGATGGCGATCAGCCGGACGCCTCTCTGCCGCAGGATTTCCATGACCTGGCCGACTTTGAGATAGTCACGTCCCAGGCGGCTCATGTCTTTGATGATGATTGCCTCCACGTTCCCGGCCTCCACTTCCTCCATCATGGCGGTGAATCCGGGGCGGTCGAACCGGGTTCCGGAGATTCCATCGTCCGTGAAATGGGTCGGGTTTGGAAAACCGTTGCGGCGGGCGTAATCTTCCAACATGGATTTCTGGTTGCTGATAGAATTAGATTCCCCGTTCAATTCATCGTCACGGCTTAACCTCTCGTATAATGGAGTGATTTTGGTTTTCGTCATAGTGTCTGCCTCCTTACATGAAATATGCTCTAAATGTGTCCTTCACTAACCATGAGAAAATCTCGTGATTAAGAAGTCATTTAGAGCATATATCACCGCTGGCTAATTTGTATTTCTTATACTGCTTGACCGCAAAGCAGTCCGGCTTTCGCTTTTCCAGCCCGGAAAACATATAGTCCACAGCGTTCATAAAATCCTCGTCATCTTCTTTTACTTCCATCCCGGAAATCATATCCACTAAAGTGTTCATGTTCCGATCCTCGGCGGGGCCCTCAAAAATGATATAGGCGATTAAGGCGCAGTAGAGCAAAGTCTCTGATTTTGTCCAGAAGGGGTCGCCCTCCTTGCCTTCGCCCTTGGTGTTGGAAATGAGGGCATCCACAAACTTCAGGATGTCGGCCTCGTTTCGGATATAGGCCAGCGGTTCCGATAGGTAAGCCTTTGATGTTATCTCCGGCTTTTCCCCCGGCTAGCACCGGACATGCGACTTTCACCGCATCCGGCGCCCCATCAAGCATAGTTTCAGCAGTGATACACACTCACTCTTTCACATTAGCTAAATCAGTTTGTTACGATTTGCATTGACATTTCTGCCAATCCTGCGGCAACACGCAGTTTGTTTACTTTAGTAATTTGTGCCTTATTCAAATCATACTTCTTTGTCAGTGTAGCGAACTTTATACTGTCTGTTGTTGAGATAAGTTCATATCCGGTAGGTGATAAAAGCAACAGATTACGGTAACTGTCTCTGCCATTTTTACACTCATTCGATTTTCTGTAACAAATACAGTGAATCACTTCCAGATGTTCCCCGGTGATTGCACATTTACCTTCCTGTCCGGCATAGAGAGAGATTCGGTTATCATTGAACTGTACCGTTTCTCCTGTTACCGGGTGGCGCATGAGCCAGAGCATATCTTCAACGTTCAGTTTCAGATTGCTGTGGATTTCCATTCTTCCGTCCGGAGTATATGGATTGATTTTCCTGCTCTTGCGCATTGGTATTTTAAACTGCACATATGCCAGAGGTACTACTGGTGTATCTCCAATCCAGCGCATTTGCTTCGATTTTCCATACCGGTTTTTTAAATATTTGTTGTTTAGCTCGCCCTGCTTTTTATATCCATCTATCCGATGGAGAAAACGACCGTTATTCACATGAGCCATTCGGCTGAAATTCAGATTTATCCTCGTAGCAATGCAATAATAGTTCTGCATACCTATGACTTTGGCGTTGTATTCGTGAATGTTGCTCTTTATATTACTTGCTGTCTTGCTGTTTTGAATCTCTATAATTGCTTTTGAGAGTTCTTTCTGCATATGCGACATTGCCTTGTCACAGACATTTGAACTGATTACCCATGTCCTGCGTTTCCTTATCAGCTTCATACGGAACCCCAGAAATTCACTGTCTCTTTTCCTGAGATTTGTGACCTTTGATTTTTCATCAGAAATTTCCAGTTTGAGCCGCTTTAGCAGCCAGTCCTTAACCGCATGGTATGCTCTGTCAGCGTCCTTACAGTTTCTGCAAAAGATTTTAAAATCATCTGCATACCGGACTATACGCATTTCCTTGAGGTTGCTCTTTTTGAGCGCCGTGTAGCTGTTGCACTTTTTCTCTGCCCCATTCGGATAATATGTGACCTTACAAGGAGACTTCATATGGTCTGCCATACCCTCCCACTGTGACGCTATCCACCAGTCCAGTTCGTTCAGGACAATGTTGGCTAACAGCGGGGAAAGTATGCCGCCCTGAGGGGTTCCCCTGTCTGGATATAAGATTTCTCCATCTGGCATTTGAATTGGCGCTTTCAGCATTGCTTTGATTATCTGAATCAGTTTGGTATCCCGTATACCCAGCGTCCATATCTGCTGTAACAGCTTTCTATGATTTACGTTGTCAAAGAAACCCTTTATATCCACGTCTACCACATAGTGGAGCTTGTTCCTTTGAGCCAGTCCGTAAGCGTAGGAGACAGCGTTTTCAGCACTCCTGCAAGGTCTGAAGCCGTATGAATGTTCATAAAACTTTGCTTCACAGATTGGCTCCATGACCTGCAATATACATTGCTGTACAATCCTGTCTATGATACACGGTATACCCAACGGTCTAAATTTCCCATTTGGTTTGGGAATCTCTACCCTCCTTACTGTTTTTGGCACATACCTTGTAAACTGTTTTTGAATAAGAGAGACGAAATCTTCTTCTGACATATCTGCCAGGGATTCTATCGTTCTCCCATCTGTGCCGGCGGTATGGCTCCCATCATTGCTTTTAATATTTCTGAAAGCAAGCATGATGTTATTTGGTGCCGCAATGATTTCCACGAGATTATTGAATATTTCTCCATCTTTGCTTTTTGCATACAGTTCATCAAAGATGTTCTGCATGTCGTAGTATTCCGCATGGCGCAGTTTGCTTCTTTTTTTAGCTTTTTGTGTCATGTACATCACCCCATTTCATTGATTCGAGTGACAATTTCTTATTCTTACTCGACTGCATGATTAGAGAGTGTGTACTGCTGATTTTCTGCCTGACTTGTGGCCATTCCTCCGTCGCCCTCTTTTTCGCAGGCAACATCGACAGTTCGACCACGACCTTTCAGCAGAGATTCATCCGCTTATTGTTCTTCGCCGGATTATCCATAGGACTCTCTGCCTTTCCTTGTTCCGATAATTCTATCTGTACATATATACCCTTAGGTGTTCCCTCTAAGCCTGACAGCTTGCATGTGCCTGTAACACATCACGGTGGTTCGTAACAACCATTCCTACTAGACCGCACTGTCTGGGCATGAACCCACACATACATTTCTGTATGTGGCACTTTTAGACCTTTACATTCGGGAGTTTCGTCAGGCATTGCTGCCATTCTCACCTTAGGTATTTTATAGACCCCCGGCATATGGGGTGCGCTGTCCACCTCTGGACAGGTTTCGTCAGCGTTATCTGTTACGGCACCTTTCTGCCGACTTTACCGGGCTTCACACCTCATCACAGAGTGATGACGCATGCCGGAGTATCAGGGGAGGCGTTTCAAGGCGTTACCCTATCATTCCACCTCTCGAATTATCAGTTCACAGAACTGATTAAAAACAGCGCTGTGCGCCGCCTTTTCAGCGGCGAACAAGTCGCACGGTTATAGTGCATGGACTTGGAAAAGTCGATGGAATTAAAAACCTTGACCTTATAACCCTTTTTCTTTTGGAGAAAACAGCCCACCTGGGACAGCACCCCGCCCTTGGGATCAACCACCACGAAAGAGGAATGAGCCTGTAAAAGCTGGGGCGTAAGCCAAAAGCGGGTTTTTCCCGAGCCGGAGGAGCCGATGACACAGCAATTTAAGTTCCGGGCGTTGGCCGGGATTTTGGGCCGGGTATTCATGGTGAGAAACTCCGTCCCGGTGAGAATGACATTGTTTTCAAACTTCGGATCGGCAAAAGGGCGTATATCTTTTTCATTTCCCCAACGGGCACTCCCGTACTCTTCATCCCGCCGAAATTTCTTTGCGTTCTTGCTTTTCACATAGATCAGCAAGCGAAAGCCCGCCGCCCCCGCAATACCGATGAGCCAGTCAAAGGGGTTGAGCCCCGGGGCGAAATCGGCAAAGGCCGGGCCGATGGTTAAGCCCAGCCCCATGAGCTTATGGGCGAAGTCCGCCCCCGCCGCCAGACGGTAGGCCGTCCCCATTTTCAGACAGGCCCACAAAATGAACAGATACGGGATGTTGGGAATGAGATATTTCTTGATCTTATCGTTCTTCACGAACCACCTCCTTTGCCCGTTCTTTCGTTTTGGGCTTTTCCTTGGCAAGCTGATCCGCCGCCCGCTTGAGCTGTTCCCGGATGGGGATGCGGCTGGATTTTGATTTTCCAAGCAGTTTCCGGGAATAGCTTTCAAAACAGGCGGTGATGGCGTCCGCCTGCCCAGCTTTGAAAAACAGCAGGTATTTGTCCGGCCCGGTCTGGTAAAACGCATAATCCACATTGAAACGGCGGGCCATGCGGTCAAAGAGCTTGGGGGACTCTACCTCGATGCTGTTTACATTTTCCCCGTGCCCCATGAGCTTTTTTACGCTCTGCCTGCCGTGGGGCCGCTGGGCCGCCCTATGCCGTTTGGCAATCTGGCGGCCCGCCGCCTGGAGCACATAAGCCAGCCCCCGGGCCGTCAGTTTTCCGGCCCGGACGGAAATCGCTATGGAGCTCCGGGAAATTTCTTCGTCAATCAGTTACATCGCCTCCTTTCTTGGGCCGCCTTGGGACAAAGTGTCTCGAAGCGCCTTGTCAGCGTTCCTCCCGGCCTTTTTCAGTCAGCCGCCGGAATCCCTCTTTTGAGGAACCGTCAATCACCTCCTTATAGGCGGCCATCTGTTCCCGGATGGAAAGCTGGGGAAAAGAAAAAACCTTGTGCCCGGCGGGAATGTCCTTGGTATCGTGATAATATTCCTTGAAATCGCCGCTGGTCTGGACGATATAGCCGCCCGGGGCAAAGTGGCCGCCCTCGTTGATCGAAACATCCCGCCCGTATGCCCCATAATCAAAATAATCTTTCAGTTCTGCCGGGATGGGCAAGTCATCGGCCCAGTAACGGCCCAAGTCCTCCTCCGTTTCAATATCCGGGTAAAACTCAAAGCAGTCCAGATTTTGCGCCAGGTTGATAATGTCCGCCACGCTGGAAGTATGGGTGCCGATGTTCAGGGCGGCCTCAAATTTTTCCAGTTCGTCTTGATCCAGTTCCGAGAGCAGGCAGGCAAGGTGGTTTAATTCGTCCAGATTTTCATACTCGCCAAGGTAGTCATAGAGCCCCAGCACATCGCCGTCAAAGCTGGTAATGAAAAATTCCTCGTACCGTATGCCGTCCACCCCGATATGTTTTAACAGGGCCTGCACCTCCTGGGGGCTGGTGGGGAATTTCAGCGTTTCCCCCACCAGTTCCCCCTCGTTGTATTTCCCAAGGTTGGTGATGTAGGCTTCAAACAGGGACGGCATCAGCGGTGCCCCTGTTCCTTGACGGTCAAAATGCCCTCAAGGGTGGTGGCGGTGATCCCCAGCCGCTGGGCCACGGCAATATCATTTTTCATGGCCTCGGTCATGCTGTGGCCGCATACCACCAGCACCCGGGAGCGGCGGAGCAGGTCACGGCCAATGTCAATGCCGCTTTTGTGTTCCTCGGGTACTGCGTCATTGAGGAACAGCGGCAGGTAGAGGGCGGGGCAGATCGGGGCAAAGCCCGCCTCATATACGGCCCGGCAATACTGGGCCGCCAGTTCTGCGTTTTCACTGTCGCCGCCAAACCATGCGGCGGTAATGTATGCAAGGGGTCGTTTCATAAGTAAAAACCTCCGTTCTATAATAAAATCGTTCAACCCTAACCCCCCGCCCTTTCCCAATCATGGGAAAGGGGGCGGCTCTGGAGGATATACCCCCGCCGCTTGGCCGGAGATAGCACAGCCGGGGCAGGCCGTCAAGGGCAAGCCGCCGCAAGCGGCGGGGCCGTTGGCCCCCTTGACGGCCCGCTCCCGACTGCGCTTTTTTATCCCCGGCGACGGGGGATATATACCACCAGAGCCATCGCAGAGGGGCAGAGCCCCTCGGGACAAAATGTCTCGAAGTGGTTACTTGTCTTTTTCCATTTTCTTCGGGGCCTTTGCCAGCTCGGGCGGCTGTTTCTGTTTCCACTCGTCCAGCAGGCCGATGATCTGTTCTTTCATTTTGGCCGGAGTGACCTCCTTGCCGAAATACTTTTCCAGTTCAGCGGTTGAAATAATCACGCCTCGATCCTCCTTTTTCTTTTCTGATAAGATACCGTCAATCACATCGCCGTTGAGCTTGCCCTCCTGATCCAGCTCCCGGAGCTTTTTCGCCTGGGCCACCGAGGGGGACGCCTGCTCCCCGTCAATGGAAACGGCGATCAGCCTCTGGTTTTTGGGCTTGATATAGGAAAGCTCCACGGCAGGCATAAAGCCCATCTTTTTATCGTCCACCTTGTCCAGCAGTTCCGGCACAAGGGAATTGAGCCGCAGATAG
>ERZ808028.1803-NODE-1803-length-11809-cov-10.618991_pt1 | contig 11809 bp, 12 predicted proteins | sample MGYA00380184_ERZ808028 | MGnify/ENA primary metagenome ERZ808028 (study PRJEB31490, sample SAMN06133397) | mouse gut metagenome | isolation source: J8_1 | host: mice | place: China: Chengdu | collected 2015-05 ...
AATCCTCGATAGCTCAATGGTAGAGCACGCGGCTGTTAACCGCGGGGTTGTAGGTTCGAGCCCTACTCGGGGAGTTATATAGATTAATGTGAAACCTGTAAACGTGATGTTTGCAGGTTTTATTGCTGTTTTAGATACAGCATAATATTTGTCACAGCACGCTTGCAATCATAGGTAGGAAAAGTGCACTGTGAAGTCAGCAGCAGTTTTTTACTTTAAAATTTTCTGTCACACAGACGTCGGAGCGTTGTCTAATTAAACAGGAGGTAAAAATCATGAATAAAAAGACGAATGAAGAATTACAGGATTTGGTTATGAAAGCGACGTCAGGGGACAAAGAGGCTCTTGAAATGCTTGTAACAGGAGTGCAGGATATCATATTCAACTTATCCCTGCGGATGCTTGGCACCTTTGCGGATGCGGAGGATGCCACGCAGGACATTCTGCTGAAAATGATCACTCATCTCTCTTCTTTTCGAGGGGACAGTTCCTTTACAACATGGGTATTCAGCATTGCGGTCAATCATTTGAAAAATTACAAAAAGCATATGTTCGCCCATTATCCGTTGAGCTTTGAGTATTATGGAGAGGACATACAGAACGGGAAAATACAGGATGTTCCGGATCTGACCCAGAATGTGGAGAAGGATATTCTGGCGGAGGAACTGAAAATGTCCTGTACCAATGTGATGCTGCAATGCCTTGATACGGAAAGCAGATGCATTTTTATTTTGGGAACAATGTTCAAGGTTGACAGTCGTATTGCGGGGGATATTTTAGGGATGACACCGGAAGCATATCGCCAGCGTCTTTCCCGAATACGAAAGAAAATGGCGGACTTTCTGGGGCAGTATTGTGGAGAATACGGCAGTGGGAAGTGCAAATGCAAAGACAGGGTAAATTATGCAATACAAAACCACAGGATCAACCCGGTACAGCTGGACTATGTGGCAGCCACAGAAATCCCGGCAAAGACGATGCTCGATGTGAAAAGCGCCATGGAAAATATGGACGATCTGTCACAGGAGTTTTCGTTCTGCAAGTCTTACCGGTCACCTGAACGCACTAGGCATCTGATACAGGAACTGCTGGATTCTACGCAGCTTTCTATTATACGGAATTCATAGAGGAGGGGACGGATTATGAATACACAGTTGATCATGGATTACTTAACAGCACTGAACCGGAATAACGACCGTGAATGGTATCACGCGCATAAAGACGACTATAAAAAGGCAAATGCCGCGTTTGAAGAATTACTGCAGGCCCTGATGCTGGAAATCGGAAAGTTTGACAGCAGCATTTTACAGAACAATCCGAAAGATCTTACGTTTAAGCTGGTACGGGATACCCGTTTCAGTCACGACAAATCGCCTTATAATCCTGCGTTTCGCGCCCATATTTCGTCGAAAGGGAAGCTGCCGGTTCCTGTAGGCTATTATCTTATGATCAGGCCGGAAAATCAGTCTTTTCTGGGCGGAGGACTGTTTGCGGACATGTTTAAGGATGCAACAGCGATGGTACGGGATTATATCTCCGGAAATGGGGAAGAATGGGAAAGGATCATGCATGAACCGGCTTTTGAAAAATATTTTACGGTAAAAGGAACAGCATTGAAGAATGTCCCTGCCGGCTATGAGAAGGAACATCCGCAGGCGGAATATCTGAAATTTAAGAGCTGGTATCTGGAATATCCAATCAAAGATGAAGAACTGGGAGATGCGGAAACATTCCTTGTAAAAGCCGCAGAGATATTTCGCGCCATGAAACCTTTTAATGACTATTTAAATAAAGCACTTACCGGTTTTCAGATGCCGACAAGGTAAAGTGCGAAGGAAGTTCCTGTTATTATACTGTAGCAAACAGACAGACCACGCGTTGGGGCTGTCTGTTTGCATCTGGCTTTGCGCTTGTTTCCGACATAGATTCGTGATAATATAAGACCAAGAACATATATGGTGTATTTTGTGAAAGCCATGAAAATGTAAATGGGGAACAGAAATGAAAGGGAAACAGGGCAAAAGAAAGATAGATAAAGGGCTTTCGCTGCTTTTTTCTATTATTTTGGTATTCAGTATTTTGGGTGTGGTGGTGTTTTCCGTATCACGGAAAATTTCTGTGGAGATGTCTCAATCCGCGGTCCAGAATCTGAGTGAGAGTCTGGATCTGATCAAGTGTACGATCGAAGCGATTTTGAACAAAGAGGCGGAATTTCAAAAGCTGATGGCGCAGGAGTTTGCGTCGGCGGAGGATCCGGAACAGCATTTGCGTGCTTACAGCGGCAGCCAGACGATGGCGAGGATTTCGTTGATCTATGCGGGGGAATCAGAAGGGATCTCCGATGACGGAACAGTATTTACGGCTAAAGAGCTTGATTTTTCTGCCGGCGGGACGGTGGATGGCCTGGCCATTTCCCAGTCCTATGTAAATTATATGGGGACATGGGCATATACGATAAAGTGCCCTGTCGTAAGCGATGGCGAGGAAACAGCCACGCTCTATGTGGAATATGTCTATGATTATCTGGACAGTTCCCTCCCGGCCGGATTTTACAATCAGAAGGCGATGCTGTATCTTATGGATGCGGAGACAGAGCGTCTTGTGCTGAAACCCAAGGGAATGGGGGAGCGGGATGCGGGACACCTGAACCTGCAGGATTTCTATCGGGCGAATGATATTCAGGATGAGAGCCTGCTGGCAGAGGTGGAAGCGTGTCTGAGAGAAGGCAGGAATATCATGTTTCATCATGATATCCGGAACAAGAAGGCACTGAATTATATGTGGTCCGTGAATGACGGGACTGTTTATCTGATCGGTTATGTGCCGATCGAGGCGATTCAGCAGGAAGGGAGGACCGTCAATCAGAATATTTTCATTGTGGTCGCAGTGATGTTGATCGCCTTTTTCCTGTGCTGTATTTTGTACTATTTCAGCCAGAGAGAGCAGATCAGGATCAGAAAAGAGCAGGAGGAAGAACGGGAAATCTACAACAGGCAGCTGGCGGAGGCGCTTCAGGCAGCGCAGGCTGCGAGCAATTCCAAGACGATGTTTCTCTCGAACATGTCACATGATATCCGGACGCCGATGAATGCAGTGCTCGGTTTTACCATGCTGTTGGACAGAGACGCGGAGAACCCGGATAAGGTGAGGGAGTATACGAAGAAGATCACGCAGTCCGGGCAGCACCTTTTGAGTCTGATCAATGATGTTCTGGATGTCTCCAAGATCGAAAGCGGCAAGGTGGTGCTTTCGGTGGAAGAATTTACCTTAAATGATATGGTTTCCTCCGTAGATGCGATCATCCGGCCGATGGCTAAGGCCAGAGAGCAGAAGTTCCATGTGACAGTGTCCGGTGTGAAGCATGAATATCTGCTGGGAGACGAGACAAGGATCAATCAGGTTCTGATCAATCTGCTTTCCAATGCGGTGAAGTATACGCCGGTGGGCGGCAATATCTGGTTCCGGATCATCGGGCTGAAACAGCGTTCCAGCCAGTTTGAACATATCAAGATCGAAGTGGAAGACGACGGATACGGCATGACGCCGGAATATCTGGAGCGGATTTTTGACGCGTTTACGAGGGCGGAAAACAGCACTACGAATAAAGTGCAGGGAACGGGTCTCGGCATGGCGATCACGAAGAATATCGTAGAGCTTATGGGCGGAACGATTGATGTTTCCAGTGAGGTGAACAAAGGAAGTCTGTTCCGGGTAGATCTGGAATTCCGGATTCCGGAAGAGCAGACGGACAGACGATTCTGGAGGGAAAGCGGAATTTCCAGAATGCTGGTACTGGATGGCGATACGCAGTGCGCAGAGAATATAAAGCAGCTTATGCAGGACATGGATGTGGCGGTAGATACGGCGCAGGATGCCGGGGAGGCAATGCGTCTTGTACGGGAAGCCGATATGGACGGGGGAGGATATGGACTCGTTCTGGTAGACTGCGATGTTCCGGAGCTGGACGCGGCGCAGACAGCGGAACAGATCAGAGAATGTATGCCGGAGGCACTGCTCCTGTTCGTGACAGAAAGTGAGGAAGAAGTACAGGTGCCACTGCTGAAAAAGACAGCGATCATGGCGAAGCCGTTTTTTGTGTCAGCGCTGAAAGAAAAGGTGGTAAGGCTGCAGAGCGGTGGAACGGCAGAGCAGGAGGACATGAAAGACAGAGGGGAAAGCCTGGAAGGGCTGTATTTCCTGGCGGCGGAGGATAATGAGATCAATGCGGAGATTCTGCGGGAAATTCTGGCGATTGAGAATGCGGACTGCGAGATCGTGGAAAACGGACAGCTGGCGGTGGAGCGATTTGCGGCTTCCGCCGAGGGCGAATTCGATGCGATATTGATGGATGTACAGATGCCGGTGATGAACGGTTATGAGGCGACGAAGGCGATCCGGGCGATGAGCCGACAGGATGCAGGAGAGATACCGATCATAGCCATGACGGCCAACGCGTTTGCGGAGGATGAAAAGGAAGCATTGCGGGCGGGGATGAATGTTCATCTGGCGAAGCCGGTCAATGTGGAACTGTTAAAAGCGATCATACGGCAGTATGTCATAAAGAAGTAACAGAGAAGTTGTCCTCGCCGTAGTATAAAGAGGGGAATCGAAAATGAACAGGAAAAGAAATATCGCAAAAACGGCCGCTGTCTGTCTGTTTTGTACCGCAGTGCTTGTGACTGCGGCCTGTGGGGCAGGAGAGGGGAACAGGAACCTGATCACCGAGGAAGCGGGAGAGCAGAGAATCGTAAATTTGTTCAGTCCAATGGAAAAGACAGAGGCAAATGCTGTCAATATAGCCAGGAGCGCAGCAGACAAAACGGTTATCATGGCGGAAGAAAAACTGGGCGTGAGGGTCGATTATGTGACTTACACGGCAGAGGACTATCAGGATAAGACCTATGACGATGTGGCGCTCGACCGGGCGCGCAACAATATGGATGATATCTATCTGCTCAATCCGGATGTGATCAAGGCGCTGGGGGAAGAGGACCTGCTGATGGACCTGTCAGGCCTTGCCTGTGCAGAGAATCTGCGGGAGGTGGTGAAGACGGCCAATGTAGTCGATGGCAGGCTGGTGGCTGTGCCCCAGGAAGTGGTGGCTTACGGGTTGTTTATCAATAAGGATATGTTTGACCGGTATGAGCTGGAACTGCCGGAGACGCCGGAAGAGTTTTTGGAATGCTGCCGGGTATTTAAGGAGAACGGGATTGAGACACCGGTGGGCGCCAACAGATGGTGGCTGGAAACCTTTGTGTTCGCCCAGGCCTATGCGGATCTGTATAATGGAGGCAATACGGAGGCGGAGATCGCAGCCTTAAACAGCGGTGAGAGCAGGTACAGTGACTATATGCGGCCCGGTTTTGAGTTTCTGCAGGAGATGATTGATAAGGGATATATCGACGCAGAGAAGGCCTGTGTGAGTGAGGCGATCGAGGGAGAAGGGCCGGACTTTCTGGCCCGGAAGACGCCCATTGTGATGGCATACTGGGGTGCGGCGAATGCGGAAACCGCATATGGCAGGCCGGACTTTAACATGCTGGTCATCGGCTTTCCAAGTAACCGGGGGCGGATGCCGGTCATGGCCATAACCGGTTTTGGTATCGGCGCAGAGGCAAAGCATGCAGAAGATGCCTTGAAGACGCTGGATGTCATGCTGTCCGACGAAGCACTGCAGGTTTATGCGGAGACGAATAAGGTAATCTCCCCCTCCAAAAATGTGGCAGTAGAGTGTATCCCGGCCTTAAAGCCGCTAAATGACAGGATTCAGTCCGATGTCTATGTTCTTGGTGCCAATGCGAACATGAAGCTGGAACAGTGGGGGAATACCTGCCTGATCGTGAGAAAGCTGCTGGGTGGCGCTACGGTGGATGAGTGTATGGCGGAATTTGACAGACTGCAGGATGAAACGCTGGACAAATAATAAATAAGAAAATAAGCTAAGAAAATAATCATTTTTTTCTTGCCAAACCGGTCGAAACATGATATTATATCTTGTGTTGAGATTGCTTGTTGGGCAATTCAAAAATGATGGCTCCATGGTCAAGCGGTTAAGACATCGCCCTTTCACGGCGGTAACACGGGTTCGATTCCCGTTGGAGTCATTGCACTCTTAGAGTGCACCGTGCAATAATTGAATAAGGCGCAGTAGCCAAGCGGTAAGGCGTGGGTCTGCAACTCCTTGCTCACCGCCTTCCAACAGTTAAAAAAATTAAATATGGCGCAGTAGCCAAGTGGTAAGGCACCGGTCTGCAACACCGTTATTCACCGGTTCAAATCCGGTCTGCGCCTCTGGTAAAAACCTCGAAAACGTTGATTTTTCGGGGTTTTTCCTTTGCCCCAATTTTTGTATTGACACTTTTAGACCCTTGTCTCTGGTCAGTTCTTTCCTCATTTTTGTTATGTTTCTAATTTTTTCATTCTTCGTTTGAAATCGTTTAAAATCGAATAAAATTGGTTCATAAGGTGGTTATAAGGTGGTCACTGTATGGCTTAGGCCTATTCATTTAACATATCTACCAGATTGTGTTTTCCATCTTCATCAGTATGGAGATATGTCTTAACAACAACCTTATAATCATCCCCAAGCAGTTCTGCAACAGCTTTGATTTCCTGATGGCTTGAAGTTTTACTTAAAAGTCGTGTCGCAAAAGTATGGCGCATAGCATGTGTGCCATAGTGTTTTTCGCCAATTCTTTTCAAAATTCGATCAAGAGAAAGCTGAATATTTCTTTTCGTAGGAAAATTTCCATTTTGTGTACTAATGATACAGTCATTCCGAATCTTGTTTTCCTCATAAGTGTTAAGCATAATCTGCAGACACATTTCCGCTTCATGATTTAACGGAATAATCCTGTCGCTTCGGGGATATTTTGGGGGCGTGATTATCCGGACTGATTTGGTTTCCACTTTTTCATCTCTGTTTTTAACGATGCTCAGAGTTTCAGAAATGTGGATTTTTTTCGTCCATCTTCCCCTGTGATAATTCCTTTTTTAGAGAGAGCGAGCAACTCGCCTTCTCTGAGACCAGTATTTAAAGCAAAAACCAAGGCCGGTCCATAACGATATGCAAGCGTACCATCGGGATTATATCCCAGTGCTACTTCCTTGAATCGTTCAAGACATTCTAACGGAAGTATCTGTATTTCCTTTGTTTTCTTACCAACTGCAGTTTCATCAGGAAGTTCAACAGTAGTAAATGGATTATAGGATTCCAGAAAGTCCTGCTCTTCTTTACCGTGTTTAATCATGGAATGTAGAAAGAGGTAGACTTTGTTGATCGTAGAGAGACTATAATTTGGCTGCATCTCGTCCAGTAGATTTTGGATATCCCTGGATTTTAAATTGCACATAAGTATTTGAGCAATGGGATGCGGCTTGACGTGGCTCTCAAAAGTTCGCTCGATTCGGTCATAAGTAGTCTGCTTCAGCTTTTTGCGTGTCACCTGCTGATTTTTAAAGAAGAGGAATTTCATTGAATATTCTCCAACTGTCAGGCGTGTATTCACAGCTTCACCAGACTGAACTAAAAACTTGTATTCATCCAGTTTGGCTTTGGCTTCAGCTTTAGTTTTCCCTGAAAATTCTTTTGTTGTCACCCCTTTCTTTGTATAACGTGCAATCCATTTGCCTTTGCTGTTTTTAAAAATTGTGCCGTCTCCTTTACTACGGCGGCTTTTAGAGATGGTCTCATTCGACATAGATTTTGCTCCTTTCTATGAAAAGAACTGCATCTATCTTGAAAAAGCCAACATTATCGCACCTTTATTATATTATAGACAGACAGGTATGACAACGAATTTTTAGCTTTAGAAGAGCAGCTCTTTTCCGATATTGTCTGATAAAAACTCCTGTATTGCTGTTTTGGAGGTGAAATAATCACGTCCAATCTTTGTAACAGGAAGTAAGTGACTTTGTAGCATTTCTCTGGTTTTCGTTTTTCCAACTCCCAGCATAAGGGAGATTTCTTCTACTGAATATTTGCGAAAATCTCCATAAATACTTAAATCTTTCTTTTTCATGATATTAACCTCGTTGGATTAAGTTTTCTACAAGTGATTTTACACATACCTTCCACCACCGTTTCCTGCGCCCTTCCCGGCCGCGTTGACTGGCTACACTGTGTGCGATTTCATCCGGGCCGGGCATAATCCACGCAGGAACCCGGCCATCGGAACCCATATACATGATGGCGTATGCTCTTCAGTTTTCAAGGAGCACAAACCTTATCCGGAGGTCCGGAGAAGGTTTTATACAGAAATATCCCCCCGGCCGGTAAATACTTGAAAAAAATTTTAAAAAGGACAAAATAATAGATATAGTATAATAAAGTTGACATGATACAAGATATTGTGCTAAGATAAATTCGTAATTGATTTTTATGCGAGACCTGTCATGGGAAACGGAAACCAGCAGGACATCACTAATTCCACGCTTTTTTCTGGCAATTCCCGTAGCACTTCTAAACAGTCAGCATTATAAAGAATGTTTTTTTCTGCTTGTTTGATATTTAACATCCCTACTCCTTTCCCAGATAATAAAGAACGCAGGCGTGAAGCCGGGGTGGACTTCCTGTCTGCGTTTCTTATATAGCGGGTCACGTATGGGATATGCCGTGCCCGCCTGTGTATGAATTATTATGATACTAATTCTAGCATATAGGATTTACCCCGTAAATCGCAAAGCTGTGCCAGTTTGGGAAAGTTTAGTGTCGATGTTGTGTCAGTGGTATGGCCAGAGTGAAATCGTGTTTGTTCCGCATTTGCCGTACTCTAAGGGGATTGGAAACTTTAGAAAAGCATCCGCCAAAAAGTTTGGCAAATTTGTTTCTTGTATTAGGAACTGTTTTTGGGTATACTGAAAATATATTTGAAAGAAAGAGGTGAGCTGTATGAGTCCAGCACAGCAGGTTTTGGATTATCGGAGAGAAATAGATGAAAACCAGAAACAGGTACGGGAAATGGTAATGGAAAGCTACCGGGACATTGCTGCAGGGAAAGGCCGGGACTGCAACGAATTTTTTGACGAACTGGAGAAAAGGTATACTAATGACAAAATATAAGGTGATCACACTGCCGCTGGCAGAGGAGGATATTGCAGATCAGACGGATTACATTGCCTTTGAGCTGAAGTCTCCAGAAACTGCGGTCAATATGGTAAGAGGCTTTCGGAAGATAATAAACAGTCTCAGCCTGTTTCCCCAAAGCCATGAACTGGATGAAGATGAAGAACTGGCAGGATATGGCATCAGAAAAACTTATTACAAAAACTATAAAATCTATTTCCTGATTGATGAAAGGGAGCGGACTGTGTACATATTGAGAGTTTTTCATATGCTGGTAGACAGTAAAGAAAAGATTTTAAGAATTTTCAGAGCATAATGATAATAAAAGCCTTTAAGTTAAGCAACTTGAGGGCTTAATTTATGGGAGGATATATAATAGATGGAATTTGCGGAACAGATCATGTTGGATCTGATTAACCAGGGATACGGCGGCAATGATCTGCGTGAGCATTTTAAGGAAGAAGTAAGCCAGATATGTCCGGCTGTGGAGGCGATTCTTGCGGAAGCCAAGCGGGTTGCCGTTTCAGAATCCGGATATGCTTCCTATGGGGATGTTTTCGATGAAGTGGAGGAATGATGGCAGAAATAGAAAAAGGCATTAAAGAGTCGGATAGATTAGCAGCATCAGAAAGTTAGGAACTTCACATCTGATGATAATAAATTATGGGTTTTCGGCAGGGTAAAAGAAGAATATTATTTCAGGGCTCCGAAGGATGTCTGTTATGAGGCTCTACTGGCCCGGCCCATGGAAACAGTTTACAGACATTCGCCGCATCCAGATAGCATTTCACAACAAATGGGTTGCTTGAATGATTCAGGCAGATTATAATGGCTGTTATTTCTATCATGATAAACAGGAGGTGCTTATGAAACTAAAAAAAATAATGATATTGTTCAGCGCTGTCTGCATGTTGAATACAATGGCCGTGGGCTGCGGCTCCGCTGCAGAATCGACTGTTAAAACAGAAGAAGCCCGGTCAGGCGAAATATTGCCGGAAGAAGAAACTGACACGCCATTAAAAGATAATGACAAAGACACAGCGGAGTCACAGGAAAATACATCGGGAAAATGGCAGGTTTTAGAACCGGATATTGCCGCTGCCGTTGATGCGGATTTCCTTGGCAAGGTTTGGAAGATGGAAGAGGATTCCTTTTTCATTGTGGAAAAGGAAGTAAAAATTCTTGAAGACGGTTCCTTATCATACAGTTCTCCAAGCTCTAATGCCGATATCCCCGACTCACAGTTGATCCATGTAACTTTTGAGGAGGATACCAGTTTTTATATGAGAAACGTTGATGGAGAAAACCATGAGGGTAAAGAGGCTGGATTTCAGGACTTAAAGGAATATATGTCAGTTGAAATGAAAGGCAGTTTTGTAAATGATGAATTTCATGCCACAGAAATACGGTTCTTTTAGAATACGGGAGGAAGATTATGAAAAAGAAATTTATATTGATGTTTATGATTACTTTGGCAATGGGGATGACCGCCTGCTCATCAGGATCAAAAGGGGATGCCGTATCTGTAGAGACTGATTCCCGGCAGGAAACGGATAAGGAAGAAACTGCAGATACGAAAATGACAGAATCAGAAACGAATGATGTGGAACTGCCAAAGCCGGAGATTATAGAAGAGGATGGAGAAGCTTCTCCGGAAGACGAAGAAAACACAGTGTGCGACCCCATTGCCGGAATTGTTGAAAGATATGAAGGTAACACAATCACGATCAAAAACCCGGATGATGACATGCTCTATTATTTTTCCACGGAGAATGCCCGGATACTGGAAGGATTTTCTACGGAGAGTGCTCAGGAAGCAGAAGGAGATCTCTCGATTGCCGTGGGCGATAAAGTAGAGATCAGTTACCGGGGGCTGATTGATTTTGATGAAGAGCACCCAAGTGAAGCCGTGAAAATTGTAGTGATTACAGTTGAATAAATTTTTTAATACAGGAATCTCATCACAAACGGCAATGGGATTCCTGTCGTTCCGGATTGTTTTCTTCCGGGCTGTTTTGCCAGAAAATCAGAAAACATATATCTTGACAACCGTACTTTAATGTATTATACTGTACTTGTTTATATAATACAGTATAAAACGGATAGGCGGTGATGGTTTGGAGATTGTTGTAAGTAATAAGGCAAGTCGTCCTCTGTATGAGCAGATTGTGTCGCAGATAAAGACGCAGATTATGGGTGGCGAACTGAAAGCCGGGGAAGCGCTCCCCTCTATCCGCGCCCTGGCAAAATCGCTGCAGATCAGTGTCCTGACCGTGCAGAAAGCATATGAAATCCTGCAGGAAGATGGCTTTATTGAGACGACGGCCGGAAAAGGCTGCTATGTATCTGTCCAGAATCAGGACTTCTATTTAGAAGAACAGCAGAAAAAGATAGAGGGCTGTCTTAATGACGCGATAGAAATTGCCCGTATGAGCGGGATACCGCTTGATAAATTAGTCAGCTTATTAACATTATTGTACGAGGAGGATTAGCGATGACAAATGCTTTCATGGTATCAGGGCTTACCAGGACTTATCAGGATTTTGTTTTGGATCATGTCTCATTCACTGTTCCAGGCGGCTCCATTGTCGGGCTGATTGGGGAAAACGGCGCTGGAAAAAGTACGACCATCAATGCCGCTTTAGGACTGATTCAAAAGGAGGACGGAGTTGTTTCCATTTTAGGCAGGGAAGAACTGGATGGGGATGTCAAAGAACAGATTGGTGTCGTGTTCGATGGCAGCAA
>ERZ808028.1806-NODE-1806-length-11804-cov-6.948154_pt1 | contig 11804 bp, 11 predicted proteins | sample MGYA00380184_ERZ808028 | MGnify/ENA primary metagenome ERZ808028 (study PRJEB31490, sample SAMN06133397) | mouse gut metagenome | isolation source: J8_1 | host: mice | place: China: Chengdu | collected 2015-05 ...
GGCGTTGCTCCGGATAGAGTTTACAGCAATGGGCGCTTGACACGCCATTGGGTGAGCTCTTACCTCGCCTTTCCACCCTTGCTGGCAGGTGAAACCTTCCAGCGGTTTATTTCTGTTGCACTTTTCCTAGGGTCGCCCCCGGCGGGTGTTACCCGTTATCCTTGCCCTGTGGAGCCCGGACTTTCCTCACGGACGTCCTTTCGGACTGCCCGCGCGGCTGCCCAGCGCACTTGCGTTTTTGATTGTACTTCATCTTTAGGTGATTGTCAAATGAAATTGAATGGGGTATAATACCTGAGTATACGAAATCTGCCATTGAGAGGCCGGCGTTCAAAACCGATGATTTGGAGGTTTGAATATCAATGGATTCAGCGTTGAAAGAATACTTCAGCTCGTTAAAAGGGAAAAAGGTGGCGGTGATCGGCTTGGGCGTATCCAACCGGCCGCTGGTGGAGGGCCTGCTGGACGCGGGGGTGAAGGTGCTGGCGTGCGACAAACGCCGGCGGGAGGACTTCGACGGCCTCATCGAGTCCCTGGAGCGCCGGGGGCTGACGGCGGCGCTGGGCCCGGACTACCTGGACCACCTGGATGGGGCCGACGTGATTTTCCGCACGCCGGGACTGATGCCCAATGTCCCCCAGCTGAAAAGGGCGGCGGACGCGGGGGCAAAGCTCACCTCGGAGATGGAGGCGTTTTTGGACCTGTGCCCCTGCCGGATCATCGCGGTGACCGGCTCCGACGGAAAAACCACCACCACCACCATCATCGCGGGGCTGCTGAAGGCGGCGGGCTACCGCACTTTTGTGGGGGGGAACATCGGCCATCCTCTGCTGTGCCAGGTGGACGACATCCGTCCCGACGACATAGTGGTGCTGGAGCTGTCCTCCTTCCAGCTGATGACTGTGGGGCAGAGTCCCAGCATCGCGGTGGTCACCAACCTGGCCCCCAACCACCTGGACGTACACAAGGATATGGACGAGTACGTGAACGCCAAGCGGAACATCTTTGCCTACCAGGACTCCAGCGACCGGGTGGTGCTCAACGCCGACAATGAGATCACGGCGTCCTTCGCCGCCCAGGCCCGGGGAGCGGTCACCCTGTTCAGTAGAAAGAGGGCGCTGGAGAACGGGGTGTGTCTGCGGGACAAGACGGTGATGTGCCATGGCCGCCCGGTGCTGGCCGTGGACGACATTCTTCTGCCCGGCCTCCACAATCTGGAAAACTATATGGCGGCCATCGCGGCGGTGGACGGCCTGGTGCCGGACGAGGTGGTCCGGAATTTCGCCCGCACCTTTGGCGGGGTGCCACACCGTATCGAGCTGGTGCGGGAGCTGGAGGGAGTGCGCTATTACAACGACTCCATCGCCTCCAGCCCCAGCCGGACCATGGCGGGTCTGCGCTCCTTTGCCCAGAAGGTGATCCTCATCGCCGGAGGCTACGACAAGCACATCCCCTACGATGCCCTGGGGCCGGAGATTGTGGAGTACGTCAAGGCCCTCTTGCTGACGGGGGACACGGCGGAAAAGATCAAGGCGGCCGCTCTGGCCGCGCCCGGCTGTCGGGAGGGGGAGCCGGTCATCTTTGACTGCGCCGATCTCCAGGAGGCGGTGAACCGGGCCAGGGGATTGGCCCGACCTGGGGATGTGGTCATTCTCTCCCCGGCCAGCGCCTCCTTTGACCGCTTTAAGAATTTCGAGGAGCGGGGAAATGTGTTTAAGGATTTGGTAAACGCTTTGCAATGAGCGGGAAAGGAGCAAAACAGAAGTGGAGATAGAACAGATACTGGAACGGCTGTGCGCTGCGGGCGGCCCCTCCGGCTTTGAGGGCCCCGCCGTGCAGGCGGCCAGGGAGCTGCTGGAGCCGCTGGTGGACGAGGTCTGGACCGATCGGCTGGGCAGCCTGATCGGCGTGCGCCGCTGTGGGAGGCCGGGGGCGAAAAAACTGCTGCTGGACGCCCACTTGGACGAGGTCAGCCTGATGGTCACCGGGCACAAGGACGGCTTCCTGCGTTTTAAGGCCGTCGGCGTGGACGCCCGGATGCTTCCCAACCGGGAGGTGAGAATCCTCACCGACCCGCCCATGCTGGGGGTGGTGGCCTGCCTGCCTCCCCACGTGCTTCAGGCGGAGGACCGGGAGAAGGCCCCGGAGGTGAAGGAGCTGTTCATTGACGTGGGCCTGTCCCAGGAGGAGGCGGAGCGGCTGATCCCCATTGGCACCCCCATGGTGTACCGGACGGATTTCACCCGCCTGGGAGAGCGGCAGGTGTGCGCCAAATCGCTGGACGACCGGGCCTGCTTTGCGGCGCTGCTGCGGGCGGCGGAGCTGCTGAAGGAGAGAACGCTGGATGTTGACCTCTATATCCTGGGCAGCGTGTGCGAGGAGACCAGCGGCGTGGGGGCCAAGGTGGGCGCCCAGGCGCTGGCTCCCGACTTCTGCGTGGCGGTGGACGTGACCCACGGCAGAACGCCGGACAGCCCCAAGGACGAGAGCTTTGCCATGGGCGGCGGACCGGCGGTGGGCATCGGCCCAAACTGCGCCCGCTGGATGGTGAAGCGGCTGCTGGACATGGCGGCGGGGCTGGACATGGCTGTTCAGAAAGAGATTATAGGGGGGAACAGCGGGACCAACGGCTGGGAAATGCAGATCGCTAACGAGGGGGTGGCCACCGCCCTTGTGTCGGTGCCCCTGAAATATATGCACACCCCGGTGGAGGTGGCGGAGCTGAGCGACATCGAGGACACCGCCCGGCTGCTGGCCGCCTTTGCGCAGGGTCTGGGAGAGGAGGAGGCACAATGATTGAGACACTGAAAACGCTGTGCGCCCTGTCCGGCGTCGCCTCCCATGAGGACCAGGTCCGGGACTATATCCGGCGGCGGGTGGAGCCCCACGCCGACAGCCTCCGCACGGACGCCCTTGGCAATCTGATCGTGTTCAAGCGGGGCGCAAAGGCCACTGGGAACAGGCTGATGCTGTGCGCCCACATGGACGAGGTGGGGCTGATCGTCAGGTCGGTCACCGACGAGGGCTATTTGAAATTCGGCTGCGTGGGGGGCATCGACCTGCGCGTTCTGCTGGGCAAGCGGGTGACGGTGGGGGAGAAGGCCGTTCCCGGCGTCATCGGCCTGAAGGCCATCCACCTGACAAAGGCCGAAGAGCGGAAAAAGGTGCCTAAGCTCACCGACCTCTATATCGACATTGGCGCAAAGGACAGGGAGGAGGCCCTGGCCCAGGTGGAGCCGGGGGATATTTGCACCTTCGTCAGCGATGTGGCGGAGTTTGGCAACGGGATGTTGAAGGCCAAGGCCATCGACGACCGGGTGGGCTGCGCCGTGCTGGTGAAGCTGCTGGAGGAGGACCTGCCCATGGACTGCACCTTTGCGTTCACCGCCATGGAGGAGGTGGGCACGCGGGGAGCCTTTGGCGCGGCCTTCTCCGTTACGCCGGAGATCGCCCTGGTGCTGGAGGGCACCACAGCCGCCGACACCCCCGCCCTGGAGCCGGACCGGCAGGTGTGCTGGCCGGGAAAGGGGCCCGTCCTGTCCTGGATGGACGGCGGGACCATCTACGACCGGGAGCTGTTCGAGCTGCTGCGGGAGCTGGCGGAGAAAAACGGCCTCCCCTGGCAGATGAAGCACTATGTGTCTGGGGGCACCGACGCCCATGCGGTCCAGCGGACCAAGGCGGGGGTGCGGGTGGCCGGAATTTCGGCGGCGGTGCGCTATCTCCACGCCCCCAGCAGCGTGTGCAGTATTTCTGACACAAAACAGATGCTTGCTTTGGCCAAGCTGTTTATCCAGGCCCTGGCGGAGCGGTGACAGGAGGTTTTTGACATGGAAATGATACAGGTTTTGACCCGGCTGGTGGAGGCGTTCGGCCCCTCCGGCTGTGAACACCAGGTCTCTCAGGTCATTGAGGAGCTGGCCAGGCCCTATGTGGACGAGATATCCCGGGATACTCTGGGCAATCTCATCTGCCATAGGAAAGGGAGCGGCCCTAAAGTGATGTTTTCCGCCCACATGGACTCCATCGGACTGGTGGCCACCCACATCGACGAGAAGGGGTTTGTCCGGGTGGGAGCGCTGGGTGGCGTGAGCGCCAAGGAGGTGGCGTATACCCCGGTGCGGTTCCAAAATGGGACCTGCGGCCTGATCTGCGCCAAGGACGGCGCGGAGCTGGACAAGCTGAAGGTGAGCGACCTGTTTGTGGACATCGGCGCGGCGGACAGGGAAGAGGCGGAGAAGCTGGTCCAGGTGGGGGACGCCGCTGTATACGGTACTCCTGTCCGTCAGGCGGCGGGCCGGGTGATCTCCCCTTATCTTGACGACCGAATCGCCTGTCTGGTGCTCCTGCTGGCCATGGAGCAGCTGGAGGAGACGGAGAACGACCTGTACTTTGTGTTCTCCACCCAGGAGGAGGTGGGCACACGGGGGGCCAAGACCGCCGCCTGGACCGTGGACCCGGACTACGGCATTGCTGTCGATGTCACCGGGACGGATGACGAACCAGGGAGCAAACATATGGCCAGTAGCCTGTGCGGCAAGGGGGCGGCGGTGAAGGTGATGGACCGCTCTGTCATCTGTCCGCCCGCCCTGGTGGAGAGGCTGATGAGCCTGGGAGCTGAGAAGGGGATTCCCGTTCAGCGGGACGTGCTCCAGATGGGGGGCACCGACGCCGGGCCCATCCAGTCCACCCGGGGCGGGGTGTATGCCGGGGGCATCTCCATCCCCTGCCGCTATATCCACACTCCGGTGGAAATGGCGGATCTGAGTGATGTGCGGGCCTGCGCCGATCTGGCGGCGGTCTTTGCCTCCAGCAAGCTGGAGAAGTAAAAGAAACACGAGATAGGACGGGGACAGTTAATGAATTCTCCTTTACAGATATCGGACCGGGTGCGCACGCTGACCGGCCAGGCGGACCAGGAGCTGGTCGGTCAGTTTGCCCGGATCGACGCCATTGCCCAGGCCAACAGCCAGCGGGTGCTGGCCGCGTTCCAGAAGCACCGGGTGGCGGAAAGCTATTTTGCCGGGACCACGGGTTACGGGTACGATGACCTGGGCCGGGACAAGCTGGATGAGATTTACGCGGACCTGTTCGGCACGGAGGATGCCTTGGTGCGCCTCCAGTTTGTCAACGGGACCCACGCCATCACCTGCGCCCTGTTTGGGGCTCTGAAAGCCGGAGATGTGCTGGTGTCCGCCGTGGGCGCCCCCTATGACACCCTGCTGGGGGTGGTGGGGGCTGTGGACAAGGGACATGGGTCCCTCAAAGACTACGGCGTGGAGTACCGCCAGGTAGAGCTGGCGGACGACGCCCCCGACAAGGCGGGCCTGGCCCAGGCGGTCCGGGACCCCAGGGTGAGAGCGGTGCTCATCCAGCGCTCCAAAGGCTATGCCACCCGTGCCTCCCTGTCCGTGGAGGAGATTGGGGAGCTGTGCGCCATTGTGCGGGAAAACAACCCAAACGCCGTCATTTTGGTGGACAACTGCTACGGCGAGTTCGTGGAAGAGCGGGAGCCCACCCATGTGGGGGCCGATCTGGTGGTGGGGTCCCTCATCAAAAACCCCGGCGGCGGGCTGGCCCCCACCGGGGGCTATATCGCCGGACGGCGGGACCTGGTGGAGGGAGTGGCCACGCGCCTCACCTGCCCGGGCATCGGCCGGGAGTGCGGGTCCACGCTGGGCAACAACCGCCTGCTGTATCAGGGGCTGTTCCTGGCCCCCCACACCGTGGCCCAGGCGGTGAAAACCGCCGTGTTCGCCGCCCGGCTTATGGAGCTGCTGGGCTATGAGACAGAGCCCAAGTCGGACGAGGTCCGTCATGATATCATTCAGATGATACATCTGAAGAACCCGGAAGCGGTGAAACGGTTCTGCAAGGGTATCCAGTCCGGGGCCCCGGTGGACTCCTACGTCACCCCGGAGCCCTGGGATATGCCGGGCTACGACAGCCAGGTGATTATGGCGGCGGGAGCCTTTATCCAGGGGGCGTCCATTGAGCTGTCCGCCGACGCTCCCATGCGGGAGCCCTACACGGTGTATCTTCAGGGAGGGCTCACCTATGAGTCGGGCAAGACCGGCGTGATGCTGGCGGCGGAGGAGCTGCTGCGCGGATGACATAGGCCGAGCTTCTCCGAGCATACAGTGACCCATAGGGGGTGGCTGTATGGCTGTCAAGTGGAAACGCTTGCTTACTGTTTTGAGGCGGGATGGGAGGCTGATGGCGGCTTTGCCCGTGCTGGCGGCGCTGCTGCTGGGCGGGGCGGCGGTGGGGTTGGTAAACCGTAGGCTGGGCCCGGTCCTGGAGGCCAAGGCCTCTAGCCAGGCCACCAATCTGATGACCCAGGCCATCGACGTTGCCGTCGACAGCTGCCTCCAGGAGAACGGCATGAGCTACGGCGATTTTGTGACCATTACCACCGACGGGGCGGGAAAGGTCACCGCCCTCACCAGCAATACGGCGGCCAACAGCCGGTTCAAGCGCCAGGTGGTGGAGGCCGTCGCCCGGCAGCTCACCAATCTGGACAGTGATAAGCTGGGCGTCCCGCTGGGCACCCTCACCGGCCAGCCCCTGCTGTCTGGCAAGGGGCCTTCCATCCGGGTGCGGGTGGACTCGGTGGGGGAGGTCACCGCCGGCTACGCCAATTCTTTTACCGCCGCCGGGGTGAACCAGACCCTCCACCGAGTGAGCCTGGACATTACGGCCACGGTGCATCTGTTTTTGCCGGGAAAAATTCTCCCGGTGTCCGTCAGCAGCAGCGTGTGCGTGGCGGAGACCGTCATTGTGGGCGAGACGCCCGATACCTATTTGAATCTGGAAAAGGGGAACGGCTGATATGGACTTTGAGACCCAGGCGGCGCGGCTTCGGCAGGAGCTGAACGAGCACAACTACCGCTACTATGTGCTGGACGCGCCCGCCATCTCCGACTTTGCATACGACAAAATGCTTCGGGAGCTGGAGGAGCTGGAGGCGGCCCACCCGGAGCTTGTCATGCCGGACTCTCCCACCCAGCGGGTGGGGGGGAAGGCCCTGGACAGCTTTCAGCAGGTGGTCCACCGGGTGCCGCTGCAAAGCCTCCAGGACGTGTTTTCCCCCGACGAGCTGCTGGATTTTGACCGCCGGGTGCGGGAGACAGCGGAGGGTCCGGAGTATCTGCTGGAGCCCAAGGTGGACGGGCTGTCGGTGGCGCTGGAGTACGAGAACGGGGTGTTCGTCCGGGGGGCCACCCGGGGGGACGGCCAGGTGGGGGAGGACGTGACGGAGAACATCCGCACCATCCGTTCCATCCCTATGAGGCTGGAAAACGCCCCGGCGTCCCTTGTTGTTCGGGGAGAAGTCTATATGCCCCGCAAGACCTTTGAGCGTCTCAACGAGGAGCGGGAGCTGCGAGGGGAGCCGCTGTTTGCCAATCCCCGCAACGCCGCCGCCGGGTCCATGCGGCAGCTGGACCCCAAAATCGCCGCCGCGCGGGGGCTGGACATGGTGGTGTTCAACATCCAGTACACCAGCCATCCGCCCTTTGCCACGGACAGCGCCGGGCTGGACTGGCTGCGGGAGCTGCGGTTCAAGGTCATTGACTACCGGCTGTTTCAGGATATGGGGGAGGTGCAGTCCGCCATTTTTGAGCTGGGGGACCGGCGGGAGAAATACCCCTTCGATATCGACGGCGCGGTTATAAAGGTAAATAACCTGCTACAGCGTGAAACATTGGGAGAGACCGCCAAATTTCCCCGCTGGGCGGCGGCCTACAAGTACCCGCCGGAGCAGAAGGAGAGCGTGGTGGAGGACATCGTGGTCCAGGTGGGCCGCACCGGGGTGCTCACCCCTAAGGCGGTGATCTCCCCCGTCCGGCTGGCGGGCACCACCGTCACCAACGCCACCCTCCACAACCAGGACCTGATCACCGAGAAGGATATCCGCATCGGCGACACCGTTATCGTTCAAAAGGCGGGGGAGATCATCCCGGAGATTGTGTCCGTTGTGAGGGAGAAGAGGCCCCAGGGGACCGTGCCCTACCTGCTGCCCGCCGTCTGCCCGGTGTGCGGGGCGGCGGTGGCCCGGGACGAGGACGGAGCCCACATCCGCTGTACCGGGGCGGAGTGCCCCGCCCAGCTGCTGCGCAACCTGACCCACTTCGCCAGCCGGGACGCCATGGACATCGAGGGCCTTGGCCCCGCCGTGGTGGAAGGGCTGGTGAACGCGGGGATGGTGAAGACCCCCGCCGACCTCTACCGGCTGGACCGGGATCAGGTGGCCCAGCTGGAGCGGATGGGCAAGAAGTCGGCGGACAACCTGCTGGCCGCCATTGAGAAGTCTAAGCAAAACGACCTGTCCAAGCTGCTGTTCGCTTTCGGCATCCGGCAGGTGGGGCAGAAGGCGGGGAAGATCCTGGCGGCCCGGTTCGGCTCCCTGGATGCCCTGGCCCAGGCCTCCGAGGAGGAGCTCACCGCCATCGACGACATTGGCGGCATCACCGCCAAGTATCTGACGGAATGGTTTGCCGCCCCCCAGAGCCGGCATCTCATCGCCGGGTTGAAAGAGGCGGGGGTGAACATGGACAGCCTGGCCGCTCCCGTGGGGGACAAGCTGGCGGGGCTCACCTTTGTGCTTACCGGGGAGCTGTCCTTCTGCTCCCGCAAGGAGGCGGGGGAAAAGCTGGAGGCTCTGGGGGCCAAGGTGTCCGGCTCAGTGTCCCAAAAGACGGGGTGCGTGGTGGCCGGAGAGGCGGCGGGCTCCAAGCTGCGCAAAGCCCAGGAGCTGGGCGTGCCCGTGCTGGACGAGGAGCAGTTTTTGGTGCTGGTGGGAGAGCGCGGCGGTGACGCAGAGGCCCTTTTGGCCCAGCTGAGAAAATAGAGATAAAAGAGGGGATGGCCCATGGAGATGAGATTTGCCCGCCGGATGGATGGCTTTGAGCCGGGAATTTTCAATGTGCTGGATGAGAAAAAGAATCAACGGATGGCCCAGGGGAAGCCGGTGTATAACCTATCCATCGGCACGCCGGATTTCCTGCCCGAGGGCCACATTGTGGAAGCCCTGGCCCAGGCGGCCTCCGACCCGGCCAACTACCGCTATTCCCTGGGGGAGACGGCGGAGCTTACCCAGGCGGTGCAGGGGTGGTACAGGCGGCGGTACGGCGTGGAGCTGGACGCGGATGAACTGATGGCGGTGTACGGTTCCCAGGAGGGGCTGACCCACGTGGGCTGGACGCTGTGCGACCCCGGGGACGTGGTGCTGGTACCCGACCCGGGCTACCCCATCTTTGAGCTAGGGCCGTACCTGTGCGGGGCGAACTGCGTCCACTATCCCCTGCTGAAAGAGAACAATTACCTGCCGGATCTGGAGCATTTTGACCCTGACCTGGCGAAAAGAGCCCGGTTTATGGTGGTTTCCTACCCGGCGAATCCCCTGGGTGCGGCGGCGCCGGACCAGTTCTATCCCAGGCTGATCGAATTTGCCAGGAGGCATAACATTGTGATCCTCCACGACAATGCCTACTCTGAAATCATCTTCGACGGCCGGGTGGGCAAGTCCTTCCTGTCCTTTGATGGGGCAAGGGAGGTGGGGGTTGAGTTCAACTCCCTGTCCAAAACCTACAATCTCACCGGGGCCCGGGTGTCCTTCGTGGTGGGGAACCGGGAGATCGTGGGGGCCTTCAAGCGCCTGCGCTCCCAAATCGACTACGGTATGTTCCTGCCCATCCAGCACGCCGCTGCTGCGGCCCTCAACGGTCCCCAGGACAGCGTGGAGCGCAACCGCCTGGAGTATCAGGCCCGGCGGGATGCCCTGTGCGGCGGCCTGCGTTCCATCGGTTGGGAGGTGCCGGACAGCCAGGGCAGCATGTTTGTCTGGGCGCCCCTCCCGGCGGGGTATAGAGGCTCGGCGGAGTTCTGCTTCGAACTGCTGGACCGCACGGGACTGCTCTGCACCCCCGGCTCCGCTTTCGGGCCGCTGGGAGAAGGGCATGTGCGGTTTGCCCTGGTGCGGCCCGTATCTGTCATGAAGGAGATCGTGGCGGCGGTTGAGGCCGGCGGGATCGTGAGGGACGCCGGATGACGCAGAAGACCAAAAAGCCCATGACGCTCCGAGAGATGTGGCTGAGGCTGGGGACAAAGGGGATCCTATTCCTGCTGGGGTGCGTTCTGTGCGTGGTGGCGCTCCACGCGACGGTGCTGTACTTAAAAGGTGAGCTCTCTGTGGACCAGTTGCTGGAGGACTTTGGCCTCAAGCCTCCGGCGGCGGTGCTGCTGGAGAACGTCCCGGACTATTCCGGGGAGCCCTACGTGATTTTACAGGACAACCAGCCCAATTTCGGCCTGGAGGATCTGACGATAGAACCTTTCGAGACCTACAGTGAGCTGGACTACTTAGGCCGGTGCGGTGTGGCCTACGCCAACATTTGCCTGGACATCATGCCCACCGAGCCCAGGGAAGGCATTGGTCAGGTAAAGCCTTCTGGATGGCAGACAGTTAAGTACGACTGTGTGGATGGTAAATATCTCTATAACCGCTGTCACCTCATCGGCTACCAGCTGGCGGGGGAGAACGCCAACAAGCGCAACCTCATCACCGGCACCCGGTACATGAATGTGGAGGGGATGCTCCCCTTTGAGAACATGGTGGACGGTTATGTGGAGGAAACGGAAAACCATGTTCTTTACCGGGTAACACCCATTTTTGATGGGGAGAATTTGGTGGCCAGCGGCATTCAATTAGAGGCCTTTTCTGTAGAGGATGAAGGAGAAGGGATATGTTTTAACGTCTATGTCTACAATGTTCAGCCTGGTATTATTATCGACTACGCTACAGGGGATAGTCAGGAAGCGTAAACAAAGCCGCCCACCCAGGTTTGGGTAGGCGGCTTTCTGAGCGTAAAGCAGATTATTTGTCAAAAGCGGGATTGGTAAAGTACACGTTCTTTTGATTCAGTCGTTCCTTGGCCAGGGCGATTGCTTCGCCAAAACGCTGGAAGTGAACAATTTCCCTCTCTCGCAGGAAACGGATAACATTATTTACATCTGGGTCGTCGGATAAGCGTAAGATGTTGTCGTAGGTAAGCCGGGCTTTTTGCTCTGGTGCAATCACAAAAGTGCAACTTCGTGCAGAAAATGGCGAAAAATCAAGTCAAATGGTATCCGCAATGCGGTCAATTTTGCGCTGGAGGCGTTCCAGCGTCTTTTGCAGCGCGGCCCGGTCTACGTTCAAATCGCCGGTGGAGAGGCGGGCCAAGGTCAGCATTTGCTCCAGAGTGCGCTCAATCTCGTCCAGGGCTTGGTCGATGGATTGGACAGACTTTTCAAATTCTTCTTTGGGTGGCATGGGTCTATGCTCCTTAAAAGTTCCAGTGGATTTCAATGGGAACATCCTTCGTTCCGGGGATGCGTTTACCTACAGTGATGTGGTCAATGAGAATTTCCACGATTTCTCGTGTTAAGTGTTCTAGGTTTACATACCGCTCTATTAAGGCTTTTCGGTTGTCTCCAACGGCAATTCTGTCCTCCAGCTCCGCAAGCTGCCGCTGGCCGTCCAGAAGGACACGCTCCAGCCGGAATTTCTCGGAGGAAAACTCTTTGGAGAGGGCGGAGAAGTCGTTGTCATTGAGCAGACCCTTGACCTTATCCATGTATAAGTCCCGCAGACACTTGGTGTACTCGGCAATCCGTTTCTCATAGGCGGCAAGGGTATCCAAGAGCTGCCGTTTCTGGCCTTGCAGATTTTCACAAAACTCAATGTTCCGCTCCAGCTCGTCCTTGTCCAGATATGCCGCCGCCAGTCGGTTCAGCTCGTCAATGACCATCCGCTCCAGCTT
>ERZ808028.1807-NODE-1807-length-11801-cov-4.444558_pt1 | contig 11801 bp, 11 predicted proteins | sample MGYA00380184_ERZ808028 | MGnify/ENA primary metagenome ERZ808028 (study PRJEB31490, sample SAMN06133397) | mouse gut metagenome | isolation source: J8_1 | host: mice | place: China: Chengdu | collected 2015-05 ...
GGGGATGCACTCCTGCAGAAAGTGTACACCACGGATTTCCTCTCCAAAAAGAAAAAGAAGAACGAGGGAGAGGTTCCGCAGTATTATGTGGAGGGAAACCACGAAGCCATCATACCGCCCGCCGTTTTTGACAACGTGCAGGTGCTGCTGCAGTCACGGGGAAAAGGGAACGGTCGGAATAGCTGCGTGAGTATTTTCTCCAGTAAAATTCGCTGCGGGGACTGCGGGAGCTGGTACGGTTCCAAGGTCTGGCATTCCAACGATAAATATCGGAAGGTGGTCTGGCAGTGCAACCACAAATTTGACGGTGGGGAGAAATGTACCACGCCGCATCTGGATGAGGAAACTATCTGGCAGCTTTTCATAAAGGCGCTGAATATCATCAACCGGGAGAAGAACCGCATCCTTGCAGGTTTTGAGGAAATCAGGGACACGGCATTTGAAACCGGGGAACTGGAGGCGGAGGAACGGCAGCTTAACGGGGAGATGAACGTGGCGGCAGAACTGATACAGAAATGCATCGGGGAAAACGCCCGCGTTGCGCAGAACCAGGGCGAATATGCCAAACGCTACGATGCACTGGTAGGGCGGTTTGAAACGGCGAAAGCGCGGCTGGAGGAAGTGCAGGCAGCCATCACGGAGAAACAGGCGCAGCGGAAAATGATGGAGAACTTCATGGAGGTGCTGCGGGGACTGCCAGAGCAGGTGGATTATTTTGACGAGGGCGCATGGTATGCCATGGTGGATTTTGTGACGGTCTATGGCAAGGAGGATGTGCGGATCACCTTTAAAAATGGGATGGAAGTTCCGACAAAAATCGAATAGGAAATACAGATTGCACTTCACGGGAATGTGGAGTGTTTTCTTATTTTAAAGGCAGTTTTTCCATTTGAACCCCCTTTGGAGGCAAAATAAAAAAGTGTAGGGAAAATAAAATTGTATCAAAATGGGCTATTAGATAGACAATGGGGAAACCGGAACAACCTTTGACCGCCCGGAATGGACCCGTTTAATGGAGGATGTAAGAAAGAAACGTATCACATGTATCGTGGTAAAAGATTTGTCACGGTTTGGAAGGAACTACATAGAAACCGGAAATTATCTTGAAATGGTATTTCCTGTCTTAAAGGTTCGCTTTATAGCAGTCAATGACAACTATGATTCAGAGCAGTTAGAAAGCAGTGCCCTTCAGCCGTTAGACACCATGATCAAAGGCATTGTGAATGAAGCCTACGCAAAAGACATCTCCCGCAAGATATTTACTGCAAAAGAAATCCAACGGAAAAACGGATTATATTACGGGAATGTGCCGCCTTATGGCTACTGCAAAGATCCGGCTGACCCACACCACCTGATTGTCAATCAGGAAACAGCGCCTACAGTACGGGAAATTTTTCAATGGAAACTTGAAGGTATGGGAAATTTTCAAATTGCCCGGCTCTTGAATGAAAGAAATATTGCAGCGCCGATGCGTTATCAGTTTCTGGCAGGCGCTGTAAAAGCTCCTCGTTACGAAAACAGCATCTGGCAGGGCATTACCGTCAAAGTCATCCTAAGCAACCGCACTTATACCGGGGATCTGGCAATGGGGAAAAAGAGGAAAAACCTCTCTAAAAACCTTACCAAAATCAAGAATATCCCTTATGAGGACTGGATAATAACGGAAAATACCCATGAGGCCATCATAAGCCGTGAAATATTCTTTGAGGTCCAGCGTATTTGTATACAGGAGCTGGAAAAAAACAGGGCAAGCCGTTACTGTCATTCAGATATTGATTCGCCGGATGATATTTTTGCCGGATTGGTTTACAGCGGGAACACAGGGCTCAAGATGTATCGGACACGAAACTATTATGAAAAGCATGGCATGAAGTATCGTTATACCACTATTTCACAAAGGGATGCGGACTACTCAAAATGTTCAATCGTTACCATCAAGGAGGAACAGATACGGGAAACCCTTGTCTGCATCCTGAAAAAGCAGATGGAATTGGCATTGGAGCTGAATGATTATCTTGACACGGTACAGGAACATCAGACATTTCTTAGCAGAAAGGAGGCATTGGAAAAGCAAATCAATGAACTTGCCGCAAGGAACAAAGAACTTACTTCTATGCAGGCAGATTTATACCTGCATTACTCGGAAGGACTGCTTACCCGTGAAAAATATCTAGCGCAAAAGGAAGAATATAGACTGGAAAGGCTTTCATCAGAAAACCGGGTGGCAGAACTGAAATCCACCCTTGAGCGCTTGAAAATACGCTTTTCCCCACATAACCCATACATCCGGCTTCTATTGGAATTCTATAAAGGCGATTTCTTGTCAAAGGATCTTTTACATAGGTTGGTTGACAAAATTTATGTCTATGATTCTAAAACACTTGAAGTTGTTTTCAAATATCGGGATGAAATAGAACCTATACTCAAATTCCGTGAAAGCGGGGTGTTGCAATGAAAAGCAACTATTCTTCCGAAAATTTTATGGGCGACAATATTCTTGCCTGCTATCTGAGGGTATCCGATGAAGATTTTGACTTGAGGCATAATGTTCTGAAGGACGAAAGCACCAGCATCAGCGCACAGCGGCGGCTGATACACAGCTATATTGAATCAAAGCCTGAGCTTAGGCAGATGAACATAAAGGAGTTTCTGGATGACGGTTATTCCGGTACGAATTTTGAACGGCCTGCAATTCAAGAAATCTTTCAACTGGTGTCCGAGGGCAGGATAGGCGCTATTATCGTAAAAGACATGTCACGGTTTGGACGGAACTATATCGAAACTGGCTGTTATATTGAGCAGGTTTTTCCTTTAATCGGAATACGGTTCATAGCCATCAATGATTCCTTTGACAGCTCAGAGTATATCGGTAATACACCCGGACTTGAAATGGCGTTCAAAAATGTTATTTATGACTATTACAGCAAGGATTTGTCTGCCAAAGTAAAGAGCATTAAGAAGATACAGCAGAAACGTGGAGACTTTGTAGCAGCAAAACCGCCATATGGATATATTATTTCTCCCGTTGACCGGCACAAGCTGGAAATTGACCCCAAATCCGCAGAAGTTGTAAAGGATATATTTCGTCTGACGCTTTCTGGATGGAAACCGGTTAGAATTGCACAATGGCTAAATGAACTGCTTATCCCTACCCCTGCACAGAGGTTACACAAACTTTATGGCTTTCAATGCGGCGGTTTCACTGAAGATCAACTGATGTCCCAAATTTGGAAGCCTGTACAGGTCACAAAAATCCTTCAGGATGAAACCATGACGGGAGCGACTGTCAACAACCGCGTTCAGGTAAAAGGAGTAGGCAGCCGAAAGTTCAAGCGGCAGAAAACGGAAGACCATGTAGTTGTCAGGGATACCCATGAAGCAATTATTGACCGGGATACATTCCTTCAGGCAGCTGCAATTATCCGTAATCGCAAGACTGTTCGTACTGATAACCGGAAAAAGAATGAAAACCTGTTTTACCAGAAGATTTTCTGCGGCCATTGTGGATGCAGGCTGAAGCATGAAGTCCATACGCGCCATTCCCGTATTGATGCGATTTATTATTGCCCTCATGCAAGACCTTCAGGTGGGGGTACATGCAGCTTACATTCCATAAAGGACGAATTACTAAAAGAACAGGTGCTTCGCCCGCTGCAGGTTCAGGTTCAGCTTATTTTGGACAAACAGATGCCTCTCCCAAAGTCTGACAAAGAAAAGCTTCAGAGCAGACTGCGGGCAATTTCACGGCTGCTGGAACAGAATAAGGGGAAAGTTCCCCGCCTCTACGAGGAATTCAGAACGGGGAACATAAGCCGGGAACAATTTGTCAAACAAAAAGATGCTATATCATCTGCAAACAATGAGCTTGACTCGGAAAGGGGTGAAATAGAAGAAAAATTATACACCATAGAATCCGCACAGAAAAAAACTGAGTCAGAGTCGCTTCTGGAAATAACCAGACTAAAAACCCTAACTCAGAATGCTGTTGATCTATTTGTAAGTAAAGTCGTTGTAAATTCTCCGGATTCCATTGAAATCACTTGGAAGTCAAAGGATTTATTTGATGAAATGTACAATAGGAATGCCTAAAAATCAGCATTCCTATCGAAAAATGAACAATATACAAAAGAATGTAACTACAAACCGGTTTGTCTGTCTGAAACACAATACTCCACAATCATAATCGGCACAGATGTCTTCTTTAGCAAATAATAACTACTGTTATCCTTCGCAACCCGCTCCTTTGATGGTTTTAAACTTTTTACAAGCTGTGTCTGCATAATCTCCGCCGCAGCTTTGCTCTTTACGGAATCCTTATAATAAAACACCTGCACACCGCACACTGACGGGTCAGGGTAGCTGTTCTGATGAATGCTCACCGCAAGCGCCGGTTTTGCCTCCTCGATAATCGAAAGCCGCTTCTTCATATCGCGTACCTTTTTGTTGGAATCACCCTCGTTGTAAAGTCCGCTGTCATCCGTTCTCGTCATCACCACATTAACGCCGCTTTCCTTCAAATTACGTTCAAGCTTCAGGGCGATTGCAAGATTAATATCCTTCTCCAACGCTTTGTTGATACCGACCTTTCCAGGGTCAATTCCGCCATGTCCTGCATCCACCACAATCGTTACCGACTTATTCTTTGCCGCGCGTATGTGTTCCTCCAGCGTGCTCACAAACTGTACCGATTCATGCGCTACCAAAATCATTGCAAACACCAACAGCATTGTCAATATTTTTGCAGTATTTTTTCCCTGCTTCACACCCATACATTCTACCCACACATATGTAACTCTATAAATAATATGCCAAAAGAATTTTTTCCATGACTTTAATATCCAGCGGCTAAATCTTTCACAAACCGACAAAAATGCACATTTTAACAATACCTAAGTTTTACTATTAATGCAAATATGTTAAAATAATTATAGCCTACAGAAAAAGGAGGGTTGGAAAATGTATGAAACTTTTGAACAAATAGCTGATATTGCCTTCGTTGTAATTGCTGGTTTTGCCATCTTTCAACTGCTCGGGAGACGGAAAAAATAAGAAGCAGCGGTCGAAATGCCGCTGTTTTTTATTTCCTTAACATTCTCCCAGCAAAGCAATTTAGGGCAAACATTATAATATCCGCCGCCACAATCGTAGAACCGACAGGCGTTGAAAATAAAATAGACAGCACAATTCCAAACAGTGCACACAACACCGAAATTACCGCAGAATAAATAATCACGCCTTTAAAATTTTGAACCACACGCATAGCCGAAAGCGCCGGAAAGATAATAAGCGCGGAAATCAGCAGCGAACCTACAAGATTCATTGCAAGCACAATAATGATTGCCGTGATAACTGCAATCAATGTATTATACGTATTGGTTTTAATGCCCGTCGCTTTCGCAAAGTTCTCGTCGAACGTCACCGCAAATATCCTGTTATACAGAACAACAAAAACCGCCACAACAATCACCGACATGACAACGCACAACCACACCTCCGCCTTTGTCAACGTTAAAATCGACGTTGAGCCAAACAGCGTACTGCACACATCGCCCGAAATATTTGCAGATGTCGAAAAAAGATGCATCACCAAATATCCAATCGCAAGCGAGCCTACGGAAAGCATTGCAATTGCCGCATCTCCATGTATCTTGGGATTTTGACCTGTCCGAAGTATCAAAACCGCCGCGGCAATCGTCACCGGCATTACAATAACGGACGTGCTTGTAAGGTCAAAGATTGTGCCGATTGCAAGCGCCCCAAACGCCACATGCGAAAGCCCGTCGCCAATATAAGAAAACCGTTTCAGCACAAGCGTAACGCCAAGCAGCGATGAACACAGCGCAATCAGCGTTCCCACAATCAACGCATAACGCACAAACGGATAGGACAAATAAAACTGTAACGTTTCAATCATCGCACACTCCCCCCTATATCCTTCCAAAAATCGCTCTTTACATACTCCTTTGGAGTCCCGATAAACGACCGCTCCTTCTCCACATGCAGCACATGACTTGCATATTTTACCGCGGCATGAATATCATGGCTTACCATAATAATCGTAAGCCCCTCATTGTTTAAATCCTTAATTAACTGGTAAAATTCCACCGTCACCTTCGGGTCCAATCCGGTCACAGGCTCGTCCAGCACCAAAAGCTTTGCGGACGCACAAAGCGCCCTTGCAAGCAGAACCCTCTGCTGCTGCCCGCCGGACAGATTGCGGTAGCACTCCTTTTTCAACTCCCAAATGTCCATACGCCGCATATTCTTTTCCGCCAGCTTTTTCTCTTCCTTTCCAAAAAAAGCACGTCTGCCGCATTTCGAGAGTGTTCCGGAAAGCACAATTTCCCATACCGATGCCGGAAAATCCTTCTGCACAAACGTCTGCTGCGGAAGATAGCCAATCTCGTACCGCTCCAGTCCGTCGCCGTATGTTATACTGCCGTTCATCAGCGGCGTAAGTCCTAACAGCGTTTTCATAAGCGTACTTTTTCCTGCCCCGTTCTCGCCAAGGATGCAAAGATAATCTCCCCGGCAAACCTCAAAACTGATGTTCTCCGCTACAGGAACTCCTTCATACCCCAGCACCAAATTCTCACATTTTATAAAAGACATTTCACGTCTCCATTCCTATCAAAATTCTGCATCCTCTAAACTGTAATCCGAATCAAACAGCGCCCTTTCCAGTGCAATCACATCCTCACTGTTCGGCGTATAAACATTCTCCACCAGCTCTATCCGAATGGTCAGCGATTGCGCCGCTTCATATTCCACGCTTCCTATACTTTCTTGCAGCGCGTCGCGCAAAACCTCCGTCATATCTTCAAGCATCTCCTCCTGTGCGGGCGTCTCCTCCATTGCTTCCCATGCTTCCGGAAGGCTTGCAATATTATTGTTATAAACAGTGAGTGCCGGCTCAAAAACCTTCATGCGTTCATATGTAATTTCCACAACATAAGATCCGTCCTCCTGTTTTTTTGCCTCGCCGACCGTGTATTTCGCTTTCCCGTAAATTTCCTTAAACAAACTGCGGAAATCCGCCTCTAAATCCTCTGACATACTCAGCTTTTCCGTAAAAAAAGTCATTTCGGAATCGATACCGCGCTCATACAGTGCGGCAGCCTCCTCACTCGTTCCAAGCTTCATCTCCACATAGGCTGCAGAATCTCCCTTGTACGACAAATCAAGCATTGCCTGCAAATACGCACGCGCATCAAGCTTCGCACCGCACGCCGCAAGCAGACCGCATACGAGCAAACAGCTTACCACTGCGCTTATCTTCTTTATTTGTTTCATTCCAAACCACTCCCATTCTTATAAAGACCCTCTATCAGTATATATAAGAGTTTCCCCCACGTCAAGGATTTAGCCAAGTTCCGCATCCATCATAACAATATCCTGGACCAGCGCCATCGTCCCAAGCGGCACAGTCTCCTCCGGCTCCAAAAGCAGTGTAGCTGCGTTTGCGGACAGCCGCTGCGTTTCCCCGGCTGAAATATTTTCTGGTCCACTTTCCTGCCGTGGGCACGAACGCGCTGCACGTACCGCAGCAGCATTCGGCATAGAAATATGCCGTTTTCCCCGTATAATCCTCCAGCACCGCCTGATGTCCAATGTAACATATAGAATAATAGCCGTAATTCCGAACAACGCAGCCATAATCAAGAAAAAATATGACACATATGTCATTTCCGTAATATTCAAATCACAACCTCCAAACTATTCCTCCTTATACGTGGAACGCACAATTTTATCCGCAAGCGTCCTTAAAGTCTGTATCTTTTCGATTTCCGTACATACCGCAGGCGCCGCTCCCTCTTTCATTCTGCATAAATCGGCATCAATGCTGTCAAACATCGTTTCAACTTCTGCACGCGGCACACCGTCATCCATAAAATACCGCGCATACTCTGTCACGCGCACGACAATCTCATGATACATGCGCAGCGTGATAAGTTCTCTGTCAGGATTTTCGTCATTCAATGCCTTGAGCTGCGATAAACTGTTCCAGTATTTTTGATAAATCCCCTCATCCGTACCGTCAATCTGTGCCGCAATCATTTTCTTGTAAAAGCCGCCAATCTCCACATAAAGCCTGCATCTTCCATATGCAAGGCTGCGCTCACTGTTTCCCTCGTAGCCGGCAAGCGCTGCTTCGTACCAGCCAAGCGCACGCGTTTTGCGGTTCTCCTCATGAGAATAATAATACCAGTACGCATTGCCTGTCTCATAACAAAAGTCCGCATATTCCAAAGGATTTTGTGATTCGAACACCTTTAAATATTCCTTTGCGCTCATATTCATTTTAATCAGGAATTCCTCTTCATCCGTATCAAAAATCCCGTCATCCACCACTCTGTCATAATATGCATGATACGCATCCCCTTGCGCCGGGTCAAGCGCTATCGCTTCCATGTATAATCCGCATGCATCAAGCGTATCCGCCGTCCGTCCTGCTGCCGCAACCAATGTCATATAATCGTCCCTGATTTTTTCATTTGCCGCCGCCCGAAATCCTGCCCCGCACACGGCGCAAACGAAACATAAAAAAAGCGCCGCCGCAAATCCGCCAAGTCGTTTTTTGCACTGTATCTGTGTTTTAGTCTCCAAATCCCTATAATGTTTAAGTGCATACATCAGTTCGCTTGCAGACTGGTACCGGTCCGCCGGATTTTTCCGCGTACACTTCAAAACCACTTTCTCCAAGCCGCTCGAAAGTGCAGAATTCCATTGGCGAATTGGGTACATCTCATAAGGCGGCTCAGAAGGATTATGTCCCGTGAGCAAATGGTACATCGTGGCGCCAAGGCAGTAAATATCCGTCCTCGCATCGGTCTGCCCCATTCCGCCAAACTGTTCCGGAGCCGCATATCCCTGCGTGCCAAGGCAGGTTGTATCACCTGCATTTTGCTCCTTAAACTCCCTCGCCGTTCCAAAATCAATCAAAACAACATTTCCGTCGGATTTCAGCATCACGTTCGACGGCTTCATATCCCTATAGATAATCGGTTTGGGACGCTCATGGAGATACCGCAGCACATCGCAAAGCTGCACCGCCCAATCCACGACATCCTCCTGCGGATAAGCGCCGTTTTCTTCTATTAACTTTTCAAGGGTATTTCCCTCAATATAATCCATAACAATCAGGAAATTCTCATCGGAATCGATGACATCGACAATACTTGGAAGATTTTTATGACTTAATTTTTTGAGCATATCCGTTTCCAGTATCAGACTCTGCTTCAGAATATCGAAATCGCGGCGGAAGGACTTTCGCACCTCCTTAATTGCCCACGGCTTATTCGCCTTCTCATTTATGGCAAGATAGACTGTGCTCATTCCTCCATGTCCGATTTCGTCCAAAATCTTATATTTTCCGTCAATCACGGAACCAATTTTCAACATAAAATGGTCAAAACTCCTTAACGATCCGCTGCCTTTAAAAGAATGGCGGAAATGTTATCCCGCTCCATGCGGTTTTTATTCTGCTCAATTAAATACTTTAGCTGTCCACCCATAACACGCGAATTCTCCTGTCTGTAATCCACATGCCACGTAATCCCGTTTAATGCCAAATGACAGTAATCGTACATTTCCCGCTCAGACAGCTCATGACGGAACCCATCCGAGCAGAGCAGAAAGCTGTCACCCGGTCGATAGTTTCCGCTGACAAAGTCCGGCTCTACATGACGAACCGTTCCGATACACTGCAGCAGCACATTCCTGCGGGCATCATTTTTTGCCTGCTCCGGTGTCATATGACCCAATGCGACCTCGCGTGCCGTGTAAGTCTGATCTGCTGTCAGTAAATTCATTTTGTGTCCGGCATCCGTCATATGATATACCCGGCAGTCTCCGACATGCGATATGTAAAAGCTTCCCCTAAATAAAAGCAGCACGGTAAGCGTCGTTCCCATTGTGGTCCTGCGCTCTTTGCTGTAATCCAGTATCCGTGTATTACAGTCGTTTGCAAGCGTATCCCAGCTTTCCCGCAGCCACGAAGCATCCGGCGCGCCGCTGCTGTCACCAAGCGCCAGGGGAAACTCCTTTAAAAACCACTGTTCATATGCGCGTACCACCACGGCGCTTGCAATTTCCCCCTGGGTCAGACCGCCCATTCCGTCGCATATCACCGCCACCGCGGCTTCCCCATAGGGCGTATTGGCAACCTTTACGGTCAGACTGTCCTGATTAACGCGCTTTTCAATTCCTACATCCGTTTGCGCTGCCACTGTATAATACAGTTTCATTGCATCTTCGTCCTCCCTGTTGCCAACTACACTTCCTCCAGGAACTCAAACACTTCGTCAGCAAGCTGCAGCAGACTTCCCGATACAAGCTTCACCGGTTTTTCGGGCTCCAGCTTCTTTCCGTCCACAAAGGTATGATTCAGCGAACCCTTATCCTTGGCATAAAAGCCATCGTCTTTACGCACAATGTCGGCATGATTTCTGCTGATGGTAGGGTTATCATCCACAAAATAGTCTACGTACGCGGCATCCTTTCCAAGCTTAAAAATATTTTTATCAATTGCAATCTTTTCACCTGTCCGTTTACGCACTAAAAAGGGAAGTTTCTCATGAAGCTCGCGCGTTTTGTTCTTCAACGCAACGCTATCCTCTGCCTCCTTTTGAAGCGTGTCAAAGGGCTGCGTCGTTCCGCTTTCATCCGTCTGCTCCTCTCTCTCCAATTTTACCGCAAGTGCACTGCACGAAGCAATAATCCGGTCAATCAGCTCCTGTGCATCCTCTCTTGCAATGCTGTCAGCAAGATAAAATCCTGCCTGCTCCGACACTTTCCATACCTGATAGTCCTTACCGTCTTTTGTAATCTTCTCCGATACACCTACTCTGTATTTCATAATGCTGTCAGCCTTCCTGTTTTATAGCGTTTTCAATGGTACTACACGCGTTATCCCTGTGTCAATGGTACTTTTGTCCTATATTGATTAATAAAATACATGCCCGCCAATCCGGATCCCGTTAATCCCGGGAATCGGCGTCCTGAAATAGACACATTGCCCGACATTCGTCACGCCGCTCATCGCCTCGTCCGCCGCCTGATAACAGCTTGCCGTCGCCCTGTCGTTTGCAAGTGCAAGCGCAAGATGTCCGTCGTTTACCGGTGAGAACTGCTTATTTTGGTAAATCACGCCAACAATCGTATTCGGATAACGCGAACTAAGCACCCTGTTGATTACCACTGCACCAACTGCAACTTGTCCGCTGTACGGCTCCCCTCCTGCCTCACAGTAAATCAGATTTGCGAGCAGCATACGGTCGCCTTCCTCGAATTTGACTTCCGAAATATCGCGCCAGCTCGACTGCGCCGCAAGTCTTGACTTTGCAAGCTCCTCCTCGTACTGCTTTTGCAGCGCGGCAATGTCCTGTTCCTGCTCGTCAATCATGGATTCGAGCGCGTCGATGGTTTCCTCCGCGTCTGCAATCTGATCCGAATAGCTTGCCACATTCTGCGAAGTCTTGCGCACAAGCTCCGCAACCTTACTCTTTTCGGCGTTTACCTCCTCCTGTAATGCGTGGAGATCCTCCAGCTCCTGCGTGAGCTGCGCCTCTTTCTGCTCCACGTCCTTTCGGCTCTCCTCATATTTGCGCAGCATTTTTTGGTCGTACTGGTTAATCTGCTCAATGTAATCGCTCTTGTTTAAAAAATCCGCAAAATTATCAGAGTTAAAAAGAAAATTTAAATAACCGTAGCTTGCACCGCTTTCGTACATCGTCTTGATGCGCAGCTTCATATTTTCATACTGCTCGCGCTCAACGATTTTTGCCTGTTCAAGATCCGCC
>ERZ808028.1808-NODE-1808-length-11801-cov-3.432617_pt1 | contig 11801 bp, 9 predicted proteins | sample MGYA00380184_ERZ808028 | MGnify/ENA primary metagenome ERZ808028 (study PRJEB31490, sample SAMN06133397) | mouse gut metagenome | isolation source: J8_1 | host: mice | place: China: Chengdu | collected 2015-05 ...
GATGCCTTTTTCTTGCAGGTCGCCGGAGTATTCCTTCTCGCGGGCCTGGAAGTCAGCGGTTTGTTCAGGGGTGAGTGAATCGGGGAAATTTACATCCATGCGTGCTAAGAACAGCATTCGTATTCCTTTCTCAGTATTTTGCGGAAATTGCTTGGCTATTTCCGCGTGAACTTGTTGATCTGGTCCCAGTCAGGGTTTAGGCCGGTGCCGGGGCCTTCGGGGACGAAGACTTGGCCGTCGCGGTACTCGATGTCGTTTTCGACGTAGGTTTCCTTCAGCAACATTGGGCCGAAGAGGTCGGTGCCGTAGGTAACGGCTGGGGTGGAGGCGCAGAAGTGTAGGGAAGCGGCGGTGCCGAACGGTCCTTCCAAGGAGGTGGCGCCGTGGCAGGCGAGACCAGCGGTCTCAGCGATGGCGGCGGTCTTCTTGGATGCGAGTAGGCCACCGAGCTTGGTGGTCTTGATAGCGACGACGTCGGCGGCTTGCTTCTTGACTACGGCGAGCGCATCGGCAGGGGAGCAGACGGACTCATCGGCCATGACAGGAACGCCAATGCGCTGGGTGATCTCGCGGAGGGTATCGAGGTCATCGGCCGGCGTTGGCTGCTCAAAGAGCTCTACGCCGGCCTCCGCGAGAACTGGGAGGAAGCGCAGGGAAGTCAGACGGTCCCAGCGGGCGTTAATGTCGATGCGGAAGGAGACGCGGCCTTCGAGGGCATCGACAAGCTCTGCGATGCGAGAAACGTCCGTTGCCGGATCGCCAGAACCCATCTTGAGTTTGAAGGACTGATGCCCATGTGAAGCGATGCGCTCTTCAACCTCAGCTACGGCTTGCTCAAGCGGTAGTACGCCGAGCGCCCAGGTGCAGTCGAGGCTATCGCGGAACTTGCCGCCGAGTAGGTCAGCGAGTGGGATGTTCAGCGAGCGTGCGTAGGCATCGAAAAGAGCGATCTCTAACCCGGCCTTGGCAAAGCGCATGTTAGCAACGTGGCGTTCCCAATCGTGCACGATGCCGGAAATCTCCGAAGCCTTGCGGCCAATGGTGGCCGGTGCCAGGTACTTTTCGATGATGGCCTGCATGGTCTCAACCGTCTCCCCGCCCCACCAAGCGCCACCTGGTACGACACCCTCGCCGAATCCCGTGGACCCGTCCGACAGCTTGACCTGTACGAGCAAAATAGGCTGCTCATTGGCGGTAAACGTCGCGAACCCGTGCGGACGGATAAGTGGAACATCTAAGATTCGGGTTTCAATAGCTTCAATAATGGGTGCTGACATGTAATTATGCGTCCTTTCATGACTAAAGCCTCGTATCCCACATTAGCCGTGGCGGCCATTGTGAACACGAGGCGATAGAGGGTTTATCTAGCGAAGGGGATTAGTCTTCCTTATCCAGCGCGAATGGGTAAACAACCTTGTTGGAACCATCTGCCTGTGGTTGAGGATCCAGAACCAGCTCAGGCTTAACTGCGGAAGCAACGTCATCCTGCAGGTGCTCATCACCAACGAAGTACAGCTGAGTGGTGATGGTGCGGTAGCCAGGGTGCTTGATGCGCAGGTGCAGGTGCGCTGGGCGCCATGGGTGGCCATCGTAGGAATCAATGAACCAGCCAGTTGGGCCATCGTGAGGAATGCGGTAAGGCGCAGGCTGCAAGGTCTTGATGTTGTAGTTGCCCTCTTCATCGGTCACGATGGTGCCGCGCAGGTTCCACTCTGGGATGTTTGGCGCGAACTGGGAGTAGTAGCCCTCCTTATCAGCGTGCCATAGCTCAACGGTTGCGCCGCCAAGGCCATTGCCATCAACGTCGGTAACCTGGCCGGTGAAGTACAGTGCCTGTGCTTCGCGGTCCTTATCACGCATTGGCATCTCGCACTCAGCTGGCAGCTTCGGAGCGTTGTCAACGTAGTAAGGGCCCTCAATGGAACCCTGGGTGCCGGTGTAGCCCTTGCGGTCGTAGTTAGCCTTTTCCACAACGTGCTCGTAGAAGACGTCCAGCCACAGTGGCCACTCGCCGTTCTCGCCGACCTGAATCATCCACCACTTAACTACTTCGTACTCGTCGTAGGTGATCTGGTGCTTCAAGGTGATCTCTTCGAAAGCCTTGAAGAGATCCTTGTAGATGGCTGCTGCGCGCTCCGGGGAAGTATCCGCGTGCGGTGCGCGGGTCTTCTTAAACTTGTCCGTTGCCGCAGTGCCGGATGCTTGTGCTGTTGCGGTTTCTGTTGCCGTATCCAAAGCCATGGGAAAGCCTCCTTGTATAGACTTCACTGCCTTGCGGTAATGAAGCTAAATGTATGTGTGGGAAGTGCAGCGAGTTGTACATCGGTGCGGGGGTGATGCTCCACAGTATCTCCCGCGTTGTCGTCGAAAAATTACTTGTGATGTGAACTGCTTGCTACTTAATACTGTGGTCTAGAGCATGGCCTAAGTCAATCAAATTTCATTACGTAAAAACTTTATCCGAGCGATAGGCCCTGCTTTTTAAAGTAAAACTGCAGCTAGTTAAGTTTAGAAGTTGCAAAGTGCGACTAGCGAACGTCAAAACCCTACTAAACCCTAGGATCGTACCTAGTGTTCCATCTCCCCAAACTCCGTATGGTGAGTCCTACATCACGGATCGTGACTGCGTGAGATGCAATAGGAAATGCATCTTTCATGAATCGGTGAAAACACAATTCGCACACCTGAAATTGGGTGTGAATCTGCGGGATATCCCGTGGAGACGATGTAAGTCCCCAAGGCTAAAATTCAAAGGAGCGTACACATGTCTGTACAAGCGCGCCGTAATTCGGTTGATGAAACACTGGAAAACGCACTGGACTACCGTCCTGAAGAAGGCGTTGTTCGCGTCAACCGCAAGGTGTTTACCGACCAGGAACTTTTTGACCTGGAAATGCGCTACATCTTCGAAGGCAACTGGATCTTCCTCGCGCACGAATCCCAGATTCCAAATGTTGGCGACTACTACACCACCAACATTGGCCGTCAGCCAATCATGATCACTCGCTCCAAAGACGGCGAGCTCAACGCACTGATCAACGCATGTTCCCACCGCGGTGCGATGCTGTGCCGCCGCAAGACCGATAACCGCACCACGATCACTTGCCCTTTCCACGGCTGGACCTTCTCCAATGATGGCCGCCTGCTCAAGGTCAAGGACGAAGAAACTGGCGGATACCCAGAAAACTTCCGCAAGGACGGCAGCCACGACCTGCGCCGTGTTCCACGCTTTGAAAGCTACCGCGGTTTCCTCTTTGGCTCTTTGAACCCAGACGTAGTTGACCTGGAAGAACACTTGGGTGATTCACGTGCTGTCTTGGACATGCTCATTGACCAGTCCCCAGAAGGTTTGGAAGTCCTGCGTGGCTCTTCCACCTACACCTACGACGGTAACTGGAAGCTGCAGGCTGAAAACGGTGCTGACGGCTACCACGTTTCCTCCACCCACTGGAACTACGCGGCAACTACGTCGCGTCGTGACTCCGGTGAGTCCAAGAATGAAACCCGCGCGATGAGTGCTGGTGAGTGGGGCAACCAGGGTGGTGGCTACTTCTCCTTCCCGAATGGCCACCTCATGCTGTGGAGCCAATGGGCAAACCCAGAAGACCGCCCAGTGTATGACCGCCTGAGCGAACTAAAAGAACTGCACGGTGAAGAGCGCGCAAACTTCATGGTGGGCGCATCCCGCAACCTGTGCCTGTACCCAAATGTCTACATCATGGACCAGTTCTCCACTCAGATCCGACGCCTCGAGCCAATTTCTGTGGATAAGACCAAGGTGACCATTTACTGCATCGCGCCCAAGGGCGAGTCCGCAGAGTCCCGCGCTAACCGCATCCGTCAATACGAAGACTTCTTCAACGCGACCGGCATGGCTACTCCAGATGACCTGGAAGAGTTCCGTTCTTGTCAGAAGACCTACCTGGCTACCTCGTTCCCATGGAATGACATGACCCGTGGTCTTCACCAGCAGCAAAGTGGTCCAAATGAGTTGGCTCAGAAGCTGCAGCTCAACGAGGTGCTGTCTTCCGGTGCACGTACCGAAGACGAAGGTCTGTACCCAATCCAGCACGGCTACTGGGAAGACGTCATGCGCGCTGCGGTCAAGATGGACGCTTCTGTCAACAAGGACCTCTTCGATGAGAAGGCTGCAACTGAATCCGCGCGTGAGTATGCGCTTGCCGCTGCCGCACGCAAGGAAGCCGCTGAAGCAGCAGCCGCAGAAAAGGCTGCCTCCGGAGAGGGCGCACCACGTCGTTCGCGCCGCTCCCGTCGTCGATAAGCATCTGCACGCCGGCACTTTTCATACAGATTCTTTTTCTCAACCTTCTATATAAGGAGAGGTCTACCCACCATGTCGCAAGCACTAATGACCCAAGAAATTACCCGCACGGAAGTAGAAGACTTCCTCTACTACCAGGCCAGATTGCTCGATGATCGCCACTTTGAAGAGTGGATCGAATGCTTCACCGAAGACGCCGAGTACTGGATGCCCGCGTGGGATGATGACGGTGAACTCACCGAAGACCCACAAACTGAAATCTCGCTCATCTACTACCCGAACCGTGCAGGCCTGGAAGACCGTATCTTCCGCATCCGCACCGAGCGTTCTTCTGCAACCTCTTTGCCAGACCCACGCACTGGTCACAACATCACCAACGTGGAAATCCTGGAGCGTCGCGAGAACGAAGTAGATATCCGCTTTAACTGGACCAACTACTACTACCGCTACGAGACCACTGATAACTACTTCGGTACTACGTTTGCCACCTTGGACCTTTCCACTGGCAAGCCACTGTTTAAGAAGCAGCGCATCATCTTGCGCAATGACTTCATCCACCACATCGTCGATGTCTACATGGTCTAAATCCGTACATACTTAAAGGAGGACATGATTATGTCTACCCAAACCGAGCACAAGATTGCACTCGCCTTCGAAGACGGAATCACCAAGTTCATTCCGTGTGGAGAAGACCAGACCGTTGCAGATGCGGCCTACCAGTCCAAGATCAATATTCCTTTTGACTGCCGTGACGGCGCCTGCGGTACCTGTAAGGCCTTCTGTGAATCCGGCGACTTCGACGAAGGCGACTTCGTAGATGATGCGATGACCCAGGATGAGCTGGACAATGGCTTCTGCCTGCCATGCCAGGCCAAGCCACGCTCCGACATGGTCTTGCAGATCCGCACCACCTCCGTGCTGGCGAAGACTGGTCCGGAAACTTTCAACGCAACCGTCACCAAAGTTGGCCCGCTGTCGGACACGGTCTTTGAGCTGGAACTAGAAGTAGAAGACCGTGAGCGTCTGAACTTCCTGCCAGGTCAATACGTCAATATCACCGTTCCTGGTTCAGAAGAGACCCGTTCCTACTCCTTCGCCACCGGTCCGCAGGAAGACAAGATTGCCTTCCTGATCAAAAACACTCCGAATGGTTTGATGACCAACTGGCTTAAGGACGTGGCCAAGGTCGGCGACAAGCTGGAATTTGAAGGCCCTATGGGTTCCTTCTTCCTACGTGAGCCGCTGCAGCCAGTGCTTTTGCTCGCTGGCGGTACGGGCTTGGCACCAGTCATGTCGATTATGGAATCTCTCGCAAACGATGAGCTTCTCGATGTCCCAGTGCGCCTTATCTACGGCGCTAATACCAGCGAAGACCTGGTGCGCTTGGAGGACATCGCTGCGTACAAGGACCGCATCGATGATTTCGACTTCTTTACGGTACTTTCCCAAGAAGAAGGACACGAGCGCTGTGGTTTTGTCACCGACCACATGGATTCGACTGAGCACCTCGCTGAAGGCGAGGCCGATTCTTACCTGTGTGGCCCACCGCCAATGGTGGAAGCAGTACGCAAGTACTTCGACGGCCATGACACCCCGCCGTTGAATTGCTACTACGAGAAGTTCAACGCTAACCAGCAGCCTGGTGCCGCTGAGACCGGTGAGAAGGTTGCGGAAAAGACTGAAGAGGTCGCAGTAAAGGTCGGTGTGTAGATGACGATGCCAGTTGGCGGCGCAGCCGATGAGCAAGGGATCTTCACCCCGCAGCGCTTCAAAGACCAGGTTGTGATCGTCACGGGTGCTGCCCAGGGCATCGGCTTTGCGGTAGCCCAGCGTATTGCGCGGGAAGACGGCACGGTGGTTATGGTTGACCGCGCTGAGTTGGTGCACGACAAGGCGAAAGAGCTTGCCGGCACCGGAGCAGGCGAGGTGTATTCCACCACTGCTGATTTGGAAACCTTCGCTGGTGCGCAGTCCGCCGTGGACTTCGCGCTAGAGAAGGCCGGGCGCGTCGATGTCCTCATTAATAACGTCGGCGGCACTATCTGGGCAAAACCTTATGAGCACTACACGCCGGAGGAGATTGAGAAGGAAATCAACCGTTCTCTCTTCCCCACTCTGTGGATGTGCCGGGCGGTTCTACCCGCTTTGATTGGAAATTCTTCGAAGGAAGATTCTCGCTCCGAGCAGGGTGTTATTGTCAACGTGTCATCGACAGCCACTGGCGGAATCAACCGCGTGCCTTATGCAGCAGCCAAGGGCGGAGTTAACGCGATTGTCTCAGCACTCGCGCACGAAGCCGCGCACCACAACGTGCGCGTTGTTGCCGCAGCGCCTGGCGGCACGCTGGCTCCAGCACGCGCGGTACAGCGTGGTCCATTGCCGGATGATGAACAGGAAAAGGCGTGGTACCAGCAAATTGTTGACCAGACCGTGGATTCATCCTTGATGAAGCGCTACGGCACCTTGGATGAGCAAACCGCACCTATCTGCTTCTTGGCATCGAAGGAAGCAAGCTATATCACTGGTTCTGTGCTTCCGGTTTCCGGCGGTGATCAGGGCTAAGACCTACTGATGGTCTAAACACTCTTCCAGGTCCATTCCGAGTACAGAAAGTAGACAGGCTGCACGAGCTTCTATCAGTGAAGCTTATGCGGCCTGTCATTTTGCATATGACGACGGCTTTTTCTTCTAAAATGACTTCAATGGCCACTAATAAATCGCAGCGCGGCGGAATTGATCTGTCGTTATTGGCCCGTCCCGAGATCCAAAAGGTGATGTCGGAGATTAATAACTTAAGCCCAGGTATCGGCCAGATTTTAGCTATCCATGGTGATTCTGGGACAGGTAAGTCTTCGCTGGCACGTTCTCTTCTGCGCAATCTTCGTGGGTGGTCGGCCTATTCAATGTCAGCTACCTCGGACATGAGCACTGAGGAAGTTATCAACCGCATTAACTCGGTGCTCACGGAATCTGACCGCGATGATGCACAGCCTCTGAGTGATGATCCATTGGTTGCGATGGTGGGCGTGGTGGATGCGCCTTTTGCATCCACGTTGGTACACATCGATGATGCGCACTTGTTGCAAGCATCTACGGTGGAGGCCATCGGGGCTGCGCTGAGCACGTTAGAAGATGGGCGCTTTATCGTCTTTCTTACCGGGGCATCGAACGCGCCTTACTTGGCGTACGCAGACAGTATTGCGCAACTAACCCCCATGAAGGTAGAGGAAGTTCAAACCTTTGCCTTGTCAGATGTCGGTGCGCGCATCCCAATGGAATTGGCCGAGCGTATCCAATCCATGTCGGGTGGATACTTGGGCAAGGTTCATGAATTACTAACGGCTTTGCCTGCTGATTCGTGGAATAACCGCAATGTCACTGTTAAAGTACCGCAGCAATGGATTAAAAGGTGGGAGGAAAAATCACAGGGGCTTAGCAAAGAAACCCTGTTAGTACTCCAAGCCATGTCATGTGTGGATGAACCAGCCACGTTGGATCTCATCGAGCACATGGTGGGCACCGAAGACGTGGACTGGGCCATTGAAGCAGCTATCGATGCTGGAATCCTTACCGTAGCCCCCGGGGTATTTCCACCGGTGCTGGAATTTGGCGCGGTGGAAGACAAATCCACGGTCGGCGGGCTCGTGGGCCCGGCACGCCGCCGTGCTTTTCACAAAGGCGCGCACAAGTTCTATGCCGCCCGCGGAAATCGGGCACAAGCACTAGTGCACCGCGCGCGAAGCCTTAACAGTTACGATGAAAATGTCTCCACCGAGCTTGCAAAAACTGCCGATAGCCTGGGCAGCGCGGGGCGCTGGAAAGAGGCCGCGGAGTTTTATCGATTAGCTTCTGAATTGGCTGCCACTGAAGCCCAACAACGCCGACATGAGCTCAACCAGATGGAAGCCTTAGTTTCTTCGTCCAATATCCGTGCGGTAGCGCATCGTGCCCGCACTTTGGATACCCGAGCGCCGAATATGTGGCGCGATTCTTTGTTGGGGTACTTGGCTATCCACCAAGGACGGCGCAACGAAGCCATGGCACGGTTTAGCAACGCAGATTTAGATAAAAGCGCCCCCGATGCCGTACGAGCGCAGCTAGCTGGGTATAAAGCTTTGGCGGAAATTGCTAACTGGAATCTGCAGGGCGTTCTTGAAGCCGCAGAAGAAGCGGTGAAATGGGGCGGGCCTGAATCAGAGCCCGCCTTGTCCGCAAGCTATATCGCCAACGTCGCGAAAGTAGCTCTGACCGGAGCAAATGTTGACATGCCGGTGATGCCAGGGGAGTCCAAAGTGCTAGCTCAGCGCCGCCACATGGTCGTGGGATGGGTCAAGCTGGCTAACGACGATCCGGTTTCTGCCCGCCAGGAACTCCAGCAGCTGCCGCGCGAAGAAGGCGCTACCCGTATTGATTTGTGGCAGATTGCGTGGCTTGCGCGCGCGGAGTTCTTACTCGGTGAGTGGGATGATGCACTCGCTACGGTGGAAAAGGGACTGTTCCAATCCGATTACTTCGGGATTGACCTACTTGATCCGTTATTACTGTGGACTGGTGCGATCATTTCGCAACTGCGGGGTGATTATTCCATCGCCGCGGACTATAGAAATCGTTTGATCATCAGCAACGATGCCTTTGTCATTCAGCAAGTTCCCGCTGCGATCACGCGCGTGGTCACAGGCCTGCGGGAAAACCAGATGGTTGATGCCATCCGTGCAACAGACCAGCTCATCGCGTTGGATAAGAAACAATCTATTAGCCAGCCAGGGTTTTGGCCATGGCGCGACTTAGCAGTTCACGTGCTACTAAAAACCAAGCGCCTGGAAGAAGCAGATGAGCTTCTTGGCATTGGAGAAGAAGATGCTAACCGCGTGAATAATCTGGGTCTCCAAGCGCGCCTGGTCGCTGAGCGTGCCCATCAAGCGTTGGTGTTGGGTGAGGCTGACCGTGGGGTAAAACTGTATGAAGAAGCCATCGACATGATGGCTAATACCCACATGCGACCCTATCAGGGAAGAACACTTTTTGCCTTTGGCCAGGCGCTACGCAGGCTGGGTCGACGCCGGCATGCGGATACCTACTTAGCTCGCGCCGCAGAGGTTTATCAATCCATGGGCGCGCATGCGTATGTAGAAAAGATCAACCGCGAGCGCCGCGCCGGAGGGTTGGGTCCGCGGCAAAATTCGGTGTCTTCGTTAACGACGCAGGAATTAGAAGTCGCCCATCACGCCGCCAGCGGGTTGACCAACAAGGAAATCGCCGCGCAGCTCTTCCTTTCACCCAAGACCGTGGAGTTTCACCTCACGCGTATCTACCGCAAGCTACGCATCCGCACCCGCACCGAACTCCCAGCGGCACTTGCGCAAGCCCTTCGTGAATAGGCGTTAAGAAAGAAAGTCTGCAGGCGCGTTGTCCTGCAGACTTTCTCTCACTCATGATGAGGCTTTAGCGCGTAAAGTGCGCGCGCAGGGCGTCGGTGACTTCCTGCGGTGCCTCGATGGTGGGCACGTGCGCGCCGGGCTTGATTTCCACGTAAGTGGATTCGCCGCTGACTGCTTCGCCGATACCTTTGAGCACTTCAGGTGGGGTAGAAGGGTCATCGGCGCCAGCCAGAACCAGCACGGGAACAGAAATCTTCGGGAGTTCATCCGCAAAGTCCCAGTCGGCCAAAGCTTCAGAGCAGGACGCGTAGCCTTCAGCCGGGGTGGTGGCAATCATCTCGCGGTAGAACGTGGTCGATGCTGGGTTGTCAGCAATCCAGCCTTCGGAGAACCAGCGGCCCACAATGCCATCGGCAAGCGCGGCGGTGGAATCTGCACGCACGGTCCGCGCGCGCTCATGCCAGGATTCTGGGGTGCCAAACTTCGGTGCCGTGCACAAGAATGCCGCCGCGGTGACCTTTGGATCATTAGCCGCGAGGTACTGCGCAACCGCGCCACCCAAGGACAGGCCGATAACACCGTAGTCGTCAACGCCGAGCTTTTCGATGGTTTCTTGCACGTCACTTGCCAGATCCGCAATGGAAGAAGGACCCTCAATAACAGGGGACTGGCCGTGGCCGCGATGGTCGACGGCGATCACGCGGAAGACATCGGAAAGCGCATCGAGCTGCGGCAACCACATATCAACCGTGGAGCCAATCGACCCGATGAACACCAAGGCGCCCTGTGGAGTCTCCGCCTTGCGTGGTCCGTATTCAACAAAGTGCAACTGTGCCATGTGTTTTTAGCCTTCCTTTTCTACAACTGCTGCCATGCCCTGACCGCCACCGATGCACATCGTGGCAAGACCCAACTGGCCGCCCTCACGCTTGAGGCGGTGCGCCAAAGTCACCAGCATGCGGGCGCCGGTCGCGCCAACTGGGTGACCCAGGGAGATACCCGAACCCCAAGTGTTCAGGCGGGAATCATCCCACGCTAAGTCCCACTCCTGCAGCACCGCGAGTGCCTGCGCCGCGAAAGCTTCGTTGAGCTCAATTGCATCCAGGTCATCCAAGCTGACGCCAGTGCGCTCCAGAGCCTTCTTGGTTGCTGGAACTGGACCAACGCCCATGGTCTCTGGCGCAACACCTGCGACAGCCCAGCCCTTGAGGCTTAACATCGGGGTAAGTCCCAGCTCAGCGGCCTTGGCGCGGGTAGTAACAATCATGGCTGCGGCGCCATCGTTTTGCGAAGACGCGTTGCCCGCAGTCACGGTTGCTTCCTCATCTACCTTGCCGCGGATAGACCGCAGCTGAGCAAGCTTTTCTGGAGTAGAACCCTCGCGTGGACCCTCATCGGCGGTCACGACGGTTGGCTCCTGGCCACGCTTCTTGGCAGGAACGGTGACTGGCACGATTTCTTCCTCGAACCAGTTCTCTGCCTGGGCCTTCAGCGCGCGCTGGTGCGATGCTGCTGCCATCTGGTCCTGTGCCTCGCGGGTGAGCTTATAGTCGCGGCGAACGTTTTCAGCCGTTTCGATCATGCCGCCAGGAATTGGGTGGTTCTTGCCGCCAGCGGTCTCACGTGCCTCAGCCAGACGGTCACGCAGCTGCATGTCGCCACCCTTCACACCCCAGCGGATGGAACCGTCAACGGTGTACTCGGTGCGCGACATGGACTCCGCGCCACCCGCGATAATCAGGTCAGCTGCGCCGACTGCAACGTGTGCGGCCGCGGTCATGACTGCCTGTAGGCCGGAACCACAACGGCGATCCAGCTGCATGCCCGGTACTTCCTTGCCCAAGGCCGAGTTCAGCGCGACGATGCGACCAAGTGCTGGCGCCGCACCATTCGGACTTGCCTGGCCCAAGATAATGTCATCGACGTCCTGAGCGGTGATCCCGGTGCGCTCCACGATGGCATCGACCACGGTGGTAGCCAGATCTTCTACCGGAATATCCTTGAATACTCCGCCGTAGCGTCCCACTGGAGTACGCAGTGGGGAGCAAAAGACAATGTCATTATCGTTGTGGTTGGTCATTGAAGACTCCTTCATTTATTAGAGGTATTTAAAAGTTAGGGATTAGTTGCTGGCCATGACC
>ERZ808028.1810-NODE-1810-length-11784-cov-4.261382_pt1 | contig 11784 bp, 16 predicted proteins | sample MGYA00380184_ERZ808028 | MGnify/ENA primary metagenome ERZ808028 (study PRJEB31490, sample SAMN06133397) | mouse gut metagenome | isolation source: J8_1 | host: mice | place: China: Chengdu | collected 2015-05 ...
TTGTTTTTTGGTAGAAAACACTTTATATAAGGATGGGAATGGTTTTACCTTTTTACACAATTATATGGACTTTATCAATCATTTGCATGAACGACGAATAATCCATGTGTGGTCGAATTCTTTGCGTGAACGACGAATAAATGCCGTGAGTGGTCGAATCTTTTGCGCGAGCGGCGAATAATTTTCGTGAGTGGTTGAATCATTGCTGTGAACGGCGAATAAATCTCGTGAGTGGTCGAATCATTTGCGTGAACGACGAATAAATCCCGTGAGCGATTGAATCCTGCTGTAATGAATCGGCTTACGCTTCAGAGGATCTATTGCTGCGAAAAACTTTGTCAGATGTTAAAAACAAAAACTGAACTGATATAGTTCTTCTTTTAAGGAACCCCATCATATACTATTAAAAACGGATGGTGGGTAGAATGAGAGCAAAAACAAAATTTATACTAGCAGTCGCAATTTTTTTGATTGTGTTGTCGGTCGTTCGCTTAGAGCGCAGTCATGTATTAACAACTTCTTTTTCAAATTATGTAACTTCAGGTGAAGATTTAATCGTCTTGAAAAAATGGGTGTATTCACTTTTTCCAGAAGATGAACGCTTACAAGTTGTGAATTATACGGAGGAAACGGAATTTTTGTATGATTCCTTACAGCCTTATAAAAATGGTGTTGTCATTACGACACCAACGACATCGAGCGTTCAAGCGACAAAAAGTGGATTAGTCATTTTTACAGGGATTACAAAAAGTACGGGAAAAACCATTACTGTCATGTATGATGACGGAGAAGAAGTGACTTACGGGTTTATCGGTTCTTTTTCTAAATTACCGTACACTTCTGTAAAAAAAGGTGATGTGCTTGCGTTAATGGAGGATGAGACGCTTTTTTTAAAAGTTAAAAGAGATGGAATTGAGCTTACCCCAACTGATTTTCCAGCTTATCTATCTGGGAATTTAGAGTGATGATTCGTTTTCACCCCATTTTATTTCCAATATTTTTCACCCTTATTTTAACCGGAAACATTTCATTTTATGTCTTGCTGCTCATTTCACTCCTTGTACATGAAGTAGGTCATTTATTCGCTGTGAAACTCATCGGTGGACGTGTTGTTAGCTGTACAATTATGCCTTATGGTGGGGAAATTATTGTCGCAAGATCTTTTGAATTGCCCCCACAAAAAGGGCTTATAATTGTGCTAGGCGGTCCTGTTTTTACGTTATTATTACTCTTTGTTTCATTGTTTTCACCTGAATTTATTAAACAGCCAATGATTCATATTCAACTTGTTTTATTAGCCGTGAATTTACTACCGCTTTATCCATTAGACGGAGGTAGAGCTATCATTTTTTTACTGGAAATGTGGACAAAGATGAAGCACGCAAAAAAAATCGTCTATCTTTGGTCAATTGTTATGTATAGTTTACTAGGCATTGGCCTTTCATTTATTGAACCGAAAGCATCTCTAGTAGCGATCTTTTTTCTTTTTTTAATTGTACAAAACATCCATGCACTTCGCTATTTAAAATATGAAGTTGCGCTACATAAACAATTAAAAAATAAAAAAATGAAAATCAGTTGACGTTATAGTTAATACATGGTAATATCATTATGTTATTGTTTGTAGCGCACCCGTGCTACAACCGCACTGAACAGGTTGTAAGTTTCCTTGTGAAACACCTCAGAGGGCGAGTCTTAGTAATAGAGGAGGTGCAATTATGTACGCAATTATTGAAACTGGTGGTAAACAAATTAAAGTTGAACAAGGTCAAGAGATTTACATCGAGAAGCTTGCTGCTGAAGCAAACGAAGAAGTAACTTTTGATAAAGTACTTTTTGTAGGTGGCGACAATGTTAAAGTTGGTGCTCCATACGTAGAAGGTGCTACAGTTACAGCGAAAGTTCTAGAACAAGGCCGTGGTAAGAAAATTACTGTTTTCAAATACAAGCCTAAAAAGAACTATTCAAGAAAATTAGGTCATCGTCAACCTTTCACAAAAGTAGTTATCGAAGGCATTAACGCATAATCGATATGATTACAGTGAAAGTAAAAAAAGGGCAATCAGGTCGCATACATTCATTTGAAATGTCTGGACATGCTCAATTTGATGAATATGGAAAAGATCTTGTTTGTGCAGGTGCTTCTGCAGTCTCCTTTGGTGCATTAAATGCGATTATGGAACTGACAGACTCACAACCAGTCATTGAACAAGGTTCGGAAGGCGGCTATTTAAAAGCTGTTTTTTCAGACGATGAGATTGAGGATGCTAACATCCAATTGATATTAAATACGATGATTGTTTCGTTAAAAACGATTGAGCAAGACTACGGAGAATATATAAAAATCATCTTCACAAAATAGGAGGTGGCAATATGCTACGTTTAGATCTCCAATTTTTCGCATCGAAAAAAGGTGCTGGTTCAACAAAAAACGGTCGTGACTCGGAAGCGAAACGTCTTGGCGCAAAACGCGCTGATGGACAATTCGTAACAGGCGGTTCTATTCTTTATCGTCAACGCGGAACGAAAATTCACCCAGGTGAAAACGTTGGACGCGGCAGTGACGATACTCTATACGCAAAAGTAGACGGCGTTGTTCGTTTCGAGCGTTTAGGTCGTTCAAAGACAAAAGTAAGTGTTTATGCTGAGGCATAATCCATCATGATAAAAGACTGCATGATTGCTCATGCAGTCTTTTTAATTTTTCAATAAGGATGGAAGGCTAGTTAGTGTAAAATAATGAAATGATGCTATACTATAGATATCATATAAATTTGGGTGAGTGATGTATGAAGCATGATGATTTAACGATCGCCGATACGTTAAAGTATTCGCGACATGACTTTTTAAATGAGCTTCAAATTATTTTGATGAACATAGATTTAGGCGAAACAGAACGAGCAAGAGCTGCTATTTTTAATGCAACGGAAAAGATTAAAGAGCAGTCTAAACTATTTGCATTAGGTGTGCCAAAAAGTGAACTTTTTTTAGCGACTTTTGAATGGCAATATAATGTTTTTGAAAAAAATTTACATTGCAAAGTAGCTGAGCCATTGAAAGATGTAGATGATGATGAGTTGGTAACTATTTTACAAGAACTCATCGAACAGCCGATGAAACAGATTGATCGCTTTTCAACCTATACCATCGATCTTATCGTACAATCAGAAGCACTTAAATGGCAAATTATTGTTAAAATAACAGGTGCTTTACCTAAACTAGAACATCATACAATTAAAAAAGAAACAGTACAAGTAGAAGAACAATTAGATGAAAATTTGTGGACGTACACAATTAGTGGACGAGTAGGAGGATAAAATATGTTTGTCGATCACGTTAAAATATATGTTAAGGGTGGTGACGGTGGAGATGGAATGGTGGCGTTCCGTCGTGAAAAGTATATCGCTTATGGTGGACCTGCAGGCGGTGACGGTGGTAATGGAGCCGACGTTGTTTTTATCGTTGATGAAGGTTTAAGAACATTAATGGATTTCCGCTATCAAAAGCATTTCAAAGCACCACGTGGTGAACATGGGATGAGTAAAAATAAACATGGGAAAAATGCATCAGATATGGTCGTTAAAGTACCTCCTGGAACAGTCGTTAGAGAAGGTGAAGATGGACCTGTTATTGCGGACTTAGTCGAGCATGGTCAAACAGCAGTCATCGCGAGAGGTGGCCGCGGCGGGCGTGGTAATAGCCGTTTTGCAACAGCACAAAACCCAGCACCAGAACTATCTGAAAAAGGTGAACCAGGTGTTGAAAAAGAAATTATTTTAGAATTAAAAGTGTTGGCTGACGTCGGTTTAGTTGGTTTCCCGAGTGTTGGTAAATCAACACTATTATCAGTCGTTTCATCAGCGAAGCCAAAAATTGGAGACTATCATTTTACAACTTTAGTCCCAAACTTAGGCATGGTTGAAACAAGTGACGGCAGAAGTTTTGCTTTAGCTGATTTACCTGGTTTAATTGAAGGTGCGCATGAAGGTGTCGGGTTAGGGCATCAGTTCTTACGTCATATTGAACGTACACGCGTAATCGTCCATGTGATTGATATGTCTGGCTTGGAAGGCCGCGACCCATTTGAAGATTACGAGACGATTCAAAATGAATTACAAGAATATAATTTACGCTTAACAGAACGTCCGCAAATTATCGTTGCAAATAAAATGGATATGCCGGATTCAGAAGAAAATTTAGCGCAATTTAAAGAAAAAATCGATCCAAATATACAAGTATTTGCAATTTCTGCCGTCACACGTAAAGGATTAGACGATTTATTATTCGCTGTGGCAGATTTATTAGCTGTGACACCAGAATTCCCACTGGTAGATGCAGTGGAAGAAGAAGGTCAAACAGTCCTTTATAAACATGATCTTGAAGAAAAAGATTTCGAGATTTCAAGAGATGATGATGGTGCATTCGTATTAACAGGGTACACGATTGAAAGATTGTTCAAAATGACAGATTTCAACTTCGATCAATCGGTCCGTAAATTTGCTCGTCAAATGCGTGGTATGGGTGTTGATGATGCACTTAGAGAACGCGGTGCTGAAAACGGCGATATCGTTCGTATTTTAAACTTTGAGTTTGAATTTATAGAGTAAAGCGGAGTGAGCGTATGAAGCGATTAGGGGACGGCCGTTTCTATCTTGTACGTGAAGATGTGTTAACCGATTCGATGCTAAAAACGATAGAAGTGAAAAAGTTATTAGCATCGGGCGGTGCTTCTACCATTCAAGAAGCGGCGAAAATTGTTGGCTTATCAAGAAGTGCTTTTTATAAATATCGAGATACTGTATTTCCATTTGAGTCGGTGGCGAGAGAAAGAATTTTAACGATTTTCATTCAATTAGAAGATCGAAAAGGCTCGCTTGCAACATTATTAAGCATTGTGACCGATGCAAAATGTAATGTGCTAACGATTCACCAGACGATTCCTGTACAAGGTCGTGCGAATGTAACTTTATCATTGGACGTTACAGCGATGAATGTTTCGATGGATAAGTTCATTCAAAATATGAAAGCACCTGAATTTATTGAATCCGTTTCTGTTATAAGTTCGGGCGCATATTAATGATAAAAAGAATTCATCTAAGAAAAGATGAATTTCTTTTTACATTGTATTTTCGGAATAAAGGAAATTGTAACATCTGTTTATGCATATGAAGGGGGATTTATTTTGGGAGAACAACAATATACGCCAATCATCGCGTATTTAGGACCAGAAGCATCATTTACACATATTGCAGCGAATGAATTATTTGGAAGTTCAGGTTTACTGGCAAGACCTACGATTCCAGATTGTATAGAAGCTGTGGCAAGCGGACATGCAACGTATGCAGTTGTACCGCTAGAAAATGCCTTAGAAGGATCCGTGCCACTGACAATTGATTATATGTTTAATGAAAATGATTTATATATTCAAGCAGAATTATCAATCCCAATTGAACAGCATTTGATGGTTCACAAAGAACAACAGCATCATTTGAATGAAATCGAGTCTGTTCATTCGCATCCACATGCATTGGCACAATGTCATAAATATTTAATGTACCAATATCGTGGCGTGCCGCTTATTCAAACGACGTCTACTGCAGCTGCTGCGAAATACGTTTCAGAAAATCCACAATTAAAAATTGCGGCGATTGGTAACAGATTTGCTTGTGAAAAATACGAATTACATATGGCAGAAGAAAGCATTCATGATTTTCATTTTAACCATACGAGATTTGTCGTTTTAGCGCAGCGTAAAGGACAAATTGATGTAAAAGGTCATTCAGAGCACCCTAAAACGACATTAATGGTTAAACTACCAAAAGATGATCGTCCAGGGGTTTTACATCAAGTATTATCTGTATTTTCATGGAGAAGATTGAACTTGACGAAAATTGAATCGAGACCGCTGAAAACAGGTTTAGGAAATTATTTTTTCATCATTGACGTGATGGAAGATGAAAATGCACCTTTAATGAAAGGCGCGATGGAAGAGTTAGCGGCTTTAGATTGTGAAGTTCGCTCACTTGGAACGTATTATTCATATGAACAAAAACCGACCCACGCATAATGCAGTGTCGGTTTTTTCATATTGAAGAACTAGATGACATATAAATAAAGTAGAGCATTTCGTATAGATGAAATCAGGCATCATCTAGTCATAATCATCATACGATGTATCGATGGAAGGGGGAAGTTTAACAGTGACAGTCCATATTGTTCAAAGAGGAGATACGCTTTGGAAAATCTCCAGACAATACGGTGTTTCATTTGATGCATTAAAAAGAGTGAATGGACACTTAGCAAATCCCGATTATATTGTACCGGGTATGAGCATTACAATTCCTGAAGAAAGGGGGGGAAAAGCACAGCCGCCCGCACCGAAAGCGACAGAACCAAGTGTAAGACCGACGGAGAAGGTGGTGCCCGAAGAGCCTAAATCGCCACAAAGAGAGCCTGAAAAAGGACCGATTCCATTACCATCCTTCCCGTCTGAACAACAGCCACCTAAAATTACAACAAAAAAACCGACAGAGAATGCAGGTGTAAAAGAACCAATTCAACAGAAAGAACCCGTACAGCGACCGAAACCACCTGTAGAAGTTCCAGAACAGCCGCCACATCCATATCAATTCCAGCCGAATCAAATTCCATACATTCCAGTACAGCCGATCCAGTTTATCCCAGTCCCTTGTGGCTGTATGCCGATTTATGATGTAGATTGTGCACCGACAATTCCGTTCCAATCGAATTATCCAACAAATCATCACCAGCTGCCTTCGAATGAACAAACCAAACAACCAACGAAGCCTAAACAACCGCAAAAAGAAAAACCAGTCGCACCATCAATTGTTACGCCTCAATTAACACCAAATATTTTATACACGCCAACTATTCATGACGATGGATTTGGAACGAAAGAACAACCATCAAAGCAAAAACCAGTCGCACCACAACAACCATCCCAACAATCTGTTCCATCAGCGAAGCCACAAAAGATTCCACAATTCACACCATCAAAGCCTACAACGGAGCCATATCAAACAACACATCCTCAGCAACCTATTCAACCATCACAGCCGATACAACAACCGCAACAGCCTATGTGGCCACAACAACCCTACCAACCACAATACGGCTACGGAGGAACAGGTTCTTATATGCCAATGCCACAAGTCAATGCTTATCAAAATTGGCAAATGGCGCAGTTCTGCACAAGTTGCCAGCAACCAGTTTACCCACAGCGTGGTTTCTGTTTTCCAACGCATAATTGGTCCTATGGTCGGTAATGTTCGAGTTTCAGTTAACTTCTAAAATTAATGAACGGGTTTGGAAAGTGAAGCATAAAGAACAAGACTATGTATTAAAGTATTATGCTTCAAATACCAATCTCGAAAAAGTACGAATGATTCATCACCAGCTTGAAGCGATCCATTTTCCTTATGTGCTGCCGATTGAAAATAAAATCGGCACAAATTATCTTGTACAAAAATGGTTAGGGAATGCGCAAAGTTTTCGCTACAATTATGCGTTTGATCGTACGAAGTCATTACAATTGCTACAAGCACTTCATGAAACATCGGATCAAATTCATTGGCCAGAACAGCCATTACTTCAAGAGTTACCCATTTTTCAAAAGTGGCAGCATCGTTTATGGCGTTTTGAACAATTGGAAGAGCTGGTTTGTCAATATATTGATGTAGAGGATTATTTGAAAATTGTCCATTATGCTAAAATCGCTTTAACGAAAATTCAAAACATGCAATTGCCAACTGAAAAACCTACTCTTTTACACGGAGATATTGTCCATCATAACTTTTTGAAGGTAGAAGAAAAAGCCTATATGATTGACTTTGACTTAGCGCATCTTGGGGCGAGTAGCCTTGAAAAAGTGTTGTGGATGCATCGCGTGTTACCAACTGTGAATTATGAATTAAAGGAACTTATTGAAGAACAACCTTATTTACAAAGTTTAGATCGACGATATTATTTATTTTTATTGTACCCAAATGAATTATTACGAGAATGGCTTCATTTTTTAACCCGTTTACAAAAACCTTCTGACAGTTATTTAAATAAATTACTTGATTTTACAACATCTGCACTCTTCAAGTGGCCTTACTTATGGTATAATATAGAACAGATTAAAAATTAGGAGGTTGCACCATGGCAGGACATTCCAAGTGGAATAATATTAAAAACCGTAAAGGCGCACAAGACGCAAAACGCGGTAAAATATTTCAAAAAATATCAAGAGAAATTTATATGGCAGCGAAGCAAGGTACAGACCCAGATATGAACCCTAGTTTACGTTTAGCAATTGAAAAAGGTAAAAGTGCAAACGTACCGAATGATGTTGTAAAACGTGCGATTGATAAAGCATCAGGAGCAGGCGCTGATGAAAACTATGAAGAAGTTGTTTACGAAGGTTATGGTCCAAATGGCGTCGCTGTTTTAGTTTATTGCTTAACAGATAATCGTAACCGTACAGCACCAAATATTCGTGTAGCATTTACACGTAATGGTGGGAATTTAGGATCTTCTGGTTCAGTAAGTTATATGTTCGACCGTAAAGGACGCTTTTTAATTGAGCGTACGGAGGAAACGGATGAAGATATGATTATGTTAACGGCTTTAGAAGCTGGTGCTGAAGATATCGAGTCGAGTGAAGATGGCTTTGAAATCATTACAGAAGCGGCTGATTTCTTAGATGTAAAAGCTGCATTAGAAGAAGCAGGTATTGAATTTGCATCTGCAGATATCGAAATGGTCCCTTCTATGCATGCATCCATTGCAGAAGAGAATGAAGAGCAGTTTGAAAGAATGTTAGAAATCCTAGAAGACGATGATGATGTGCAGGCCGTGTATCATAATGCGGAAGAAGCATAATCATTAACTTTAAAAGCAGCGAGGAAATCTCGCTGTTTTTTATTTCTCCAACCTTTTTAGTTGCAATTTTCAGAAAAGTGACTTATAATAAAAACTTACCACTATTAAAGGAGTGAAGTCGATGAAAGAAAAACGATATGGGAAGTACCCAAACAAGCATGATTTTAATCCGTACGTACACTTATCCTTTTTAGACACGAAACAGTATTACGAATTGCCCCTAGCTGACCCTTCCGAAACTTTGCCGACAGAATCATACCAAGCCCGTGAAGTGAACCATCCTGATTTACATCGACCATCCGCATTCGGTGCGAATGTACGAAAATTACCATTGTAAAACTGAATTGAATTTAAGAAAACTCTACCAGTTTATCAAATGGTGGAGTTTTTTGAGCGTTGGCTAGCCATCTATATAAGCTCAGTTAAAGATTTAAGAAAGTTCTGCATGTACACCGAATTAATTTCATGAGTGTTCAAATCTACCGACTTGTACATCTGATTCGGTAGTTTTGTTGTGTTTGAAAATGAGATCTAAATGAATAGAACTGCATGAGGAATGATAGATTCACATAAAAAAGTGAAATCAAGCGGATGGAGCAACTAGTTATAGAAAAGTTGTATTTTAATTGGAGCAGCACAAAATTTTAGTAGTTTTGAATAAGCTACTTAAACAAAAGCCGTTTTCATTTATAAGGAAACGGTTTTTAGGGGAGAGAAAATAAAAGAAAGCGCCTTCAGTATTTTATTTACTTTTCAAAATGAAAAAAGTTTAAAGATATATGGATATAGTTTTTTTAGCTCTGTCGCAAGTTGTAGAAAACTGTCAGAAATTGCTACCTAGAAAGGTGTTTCCTGTCTATTTTTCTGATTTATTTGACGAGATATAAAAGAAATAAATTATATTTATAAAAGTTAAAATGGTTTAGTAATAAATTTTGATAACAAAATATAATACCTTTTATTGAAATGTTTTGTCAACTTAAATGATAAAAGAGAAATTTTTAAGGAAATATTATAAAATTCAATGCATTAATATCTAAAAATGTAGACTAGTTAGAAAATTTGATATACAATTGTCGTGAGTATGTACCATGTACTATAAAATGAGGCTGCGAATGGTATAAATGTAATGTGAAAAGAAATCGTTCGACAAAAATGAAGCTAAGTTTTGATGGATTCGTTACTTTGGAAACAAGAGGTCGATAAAGTACTGGGAAAGCATGCTCGATACGTTTATGAGAGAGGAGGGAGATTGAAATATTATATCTCCGAGTGAAAAGATGTCTTGGCTGAGACACTCGGAGATGTACCATTGGGTATACCAATGCTTTATTAGTATACTCCATTTTCTACTTAAATTATAGGTTTAAGAAAAAAGGGGGCAAAAACGATGCAAGAAAAAAACGATTACGTGATTACGCATGATACAATGGTATTGTTTACACATTATGATAACGGGGAGACAATAACGAAAGTAATAGATCGTAACGGACAATTTCTAGTAAGGAAGAAACCCTACGAGTTAATGGATGATTCTTTAAAGTATTATGGTTCCAGCTTGAAAGGTGCTCGAGATGGGGCGAAAAGAATATTAGGCAATGTTTTAATGTGTCCTGTTTTAATGAGTGAAAAATTAGAACTGTATTGGTTTTATACAAGGTCGTATAACCATCCTGAATGTACATGGATTTCGTTGCAGCATGTGGAATCGCATATGCGGAAAGACTCGAAAAGCACAATTGTAATCCTGAAAAATAAAATAGAAATCGAACTGGATATTAGTTTGCAACGTTTTGATAGAAAACTTCAACGAGCTTATTTGTTGAAAGGAAAGATTGATGAGCGAGTTAAACCTTCATCCAACGTAATGGAAAAAGTGATGCCTTATTTGGTGTATAAGCCTGATGGACAACTAAATTATGAGTTTGAGCAGTTATCATAAGCTTCAATGATTTGTTTGATTATGAAGTAAAAACTTTTGAGTATTTGCTAAAAAGTTTCACGTAAACAACCTAATGCGCTTGGAAGGTGACTAGAAAAAACTAGTCAGAAGAGCGTGTTGGGTTGTTTGTATCCAGCGATTTCAGCCTATAGAGCGATTTAGCAATTCTACATAGTAAGATCCATTTTTCTGATATAATAGATGAAAAAACATTATGAAAGGGGCATTTGTGATGCCAGTTTATAATAAATTAGTGCGAGATCGTATACCAGAAATTATCCAGCAGGACGGAAAAATAGTTACTTCGCGAATTTTAGATGATGCAATGTATCTTAAAGAATTGAATAAAAAAATGCATGAAGAATTAGCTGAATATGAAGACGCAAAAACGAATGAAGAAGCGATGGAAGAACTGGCGGATTTATTAGAATTAATTCATGCAGCAACCGCAGTGTATGGTGGTTCATTCGATCAATTAGAAAAGATTAGATTGGAGAAAGCAGAGAAACGCGGCAGCTTTAATGAAAGAATCTTTCTGATGGAAGTTCAAGATGACTGAAGTAAGATTGATTACGGCTAATTTAATTGATGAAATTAAAACATTAACGGAGCCAGCAGAAAATCTTTATTGGATTGTGGCTTTTGCGATGGAGTCGGGCGTACGACTGGTGTTGCCGCATTTAAAGCGTGCGAGTGAAAATGGGGCAGAAATAAAAATTTTGGTAGGAGATTACTTACATATTACACAGCCACAAGCACTCGATTTACTCGTAACAGAATTGCCAAATGCGGAAATTGTGTACCAATGGACGAAGGAAACTTGTTTATGCCGCTTGCATCAGTTTTTTGAGCGGAAGGGGAGATGAAAACCGATTGAAGTTCATCCATTTTTGACAAGGATACGCCATCTGAGTTGTGTCCTGGGCAATCGCCCAACAATTCAGGTGGCGAGGAAT
>ERZ808028.1818-NODE-1818-length-11726-cov-3.703580_pt1 | contig 11726 bp, 9 predicted proteins | sample MGYA00380184_ERZ808028 | MGnify/ENA primary metagenome ERZ808028 (study PRJEB31490, sample SAMN06133397) | mouse gut metagenome | isolation source: J8_1 | host: mice | place: China: Chengdu | collected 2015-05 ...
GGGATTGCGTATTCACTGAATGCCTTTCCCATCAGAGGCACGCACCGCTCCTCATACTTTTCAATCCCTTCTGTCGCCAGTGTGTTAAAGGTTGTCGTATCACCCGTCTCATAGCTGAAAAAGCACTGCACCCCGTAATCCTTGAACACATCCAAAAGGCGGACGAGGGATTCCACACTGTTGACATCCGTCTTCATTGCCGCGCTATTCCCCTTAAAGCGCTCCCTTGTGAGCTTCATTTTGCTGTGCTGATCCAGTGATACTGACGGCACAATGGAATACCATACCGTGTTGCTGAATTCATTTTTCGCATTCACGGTATTCAGATAAGTAATCAGTCTAGAAATATTGCTCGATTTTGCCATCATGTCATTGGAAACATTGGTGATGACAAGGGACGGGCGCATTCCTTTTATCTTTTGCGGATACTGTTCGAAATAGCACCAGATTCCGAGCAGTTTTTCAATCAGCGGTTTTACTGTTTTAATAAAAGCATCTTTTGATTCTTTATAAAACTCCAAATAGGAATTGTAATTTGCGACTTCTTTCTCCTGGTCAATCTTGCTCTCCATTGTGGAAGTAAGCGGACAAAATGTTCTGGCAACAAGCGCTTCCACATAATCGTTGCTTTCCTCATTCAGCGTTTTATAGTCCTCTTTCAGCGCCTCGATAAGACCTGTATTGGCATTATCATCCACGGCAACAAGCGCGGTTGTTTCCACCTTGGGAGCCTCCAAAATGCGCAGTTCTCCTTCTGCTCCCATGCTCAAAACCCCAAGTGCAAGCGGTGAATTGTCTTTCTTCTCCCCGCTGTCGCCCAAAAGAAGACGTGTCTTAATATCCTCAATGGCTAAGGGGAGCATTGCCATGACATTGTTATAGTTGGCGCTTGCCTCCTCAAACATGACATTGAGCTTGTCCGCCAAATCTAGCTTCTGCGGCGCCCCATCCTCCAGCTCGGCATACTGTGCATAAGTATACTGCAGTTCCTTACGGTTCTGCCTGATCTCCTCCATAACCTTTTTGGGGGAAATCATTTCCGTTAATTTTTCAAATTTGAAGTCCGCATTAATTGTTCCCTCTGACCTCTTTGTATCCACCATAGACATCAGCATTCCCAAATATTCGTTCTTTCGGTTCAGCGGTATTTCCGTCAGCATGTTTTCCGGAATTCCTTCCGGTTTCTTCAATGTATATGCCACCTTCTGATTGTTTGCATCATAGTAACAGTAGACTGTCGGTGCAAATTTCTCCAGCATTTCATCAAAGCTGCGTACCAAAAGCTGGTCGTGAATTTCCTTAATCTTGTCATCCGAAAGGCTTTCCATCCCCCTGACATCTCCTACAAGTGTCAGAAAGTCAAGTTTTTCAGGATTTACCTCTTCCATCAGCATGGTTCTGTTCGTCTGTCTGATTGTGTCTCCCATTTGAAGTCCTCCTTTTTTCTTGTATATCGCTATATATTCTGCTGTTCGCTTGGTTTTAGATTTTTATAATGGATTTCCATTTCCGTTATTCCGTCCTCAAACGTAACAGTCAGTTTTCCGTTATAATATACAGGATATCCCATTCCCTTCTTCAAAATCTCCGTTCCCCGGAGCACCGTGCACTTTTCCGACTGGTCCATGACAATCAGCGCCTTATCCGGTCCCGCATAAAAACTAATGTCCTCCGCGCCAATCTTCCCAAACTTAATGCCGCATGAATTCAAAATCTGATTTAATGTAATCCGTGTATTCTGCCTGCCGAACAGCCTGTATGTCTGCGGTGCAATATCCTGTCCTGTCTGGGTCTGGATAACATACATATTTAATTTTCCTGTGTAGGTACAGCCTTTTATTTCTTCCTTCTTTGCCTCATTCCCCGAAGGATTTGCCATATAAATCACGGTCTCCCTGCTCTTTTTTACCAGCACGGTCAAAATAACAGTCAGCGTTAGCAAAAGTACGCCTAAAATAACCCACAACGGTACATAATTCGGCTCCGGCACGGGATCAGCCGGAGGTGAGAAGGTTAAGATGCATGGCTGCCCGATTGAAAACCGTTCTGACAGATTGGCGACATCCAATTCCAAGGCAGCTTCACTGATCCCGTCTATTTGTATGGAATGCAGAATTCTTCCTCTATGAATTGTTTCTACTGCCGGAGCCTCATTCACTGTAAAAGAAATTTGTCTTCCCTCATAATATGCGCCGTCCCATAAATTTTCATTTCGTCCCTGCGTATCCGATAACCAAATTTCAATGTCTGCAATATGCTTATATACCGTCTGCGCATTTTGGACATCCTGCTTTTGTGCTGTCGGATCTTCTTCTGCCCTGTATGTAATGTGTGTCTTTATTTCTGCCGCATAATCAACTGTCAAACAAGCTTCAACATCCGACACATCGGTTGATTCGTATGATATTTCTATTTTCTGTTCCAAAGGTTTTTCTATATCAACTACCGCAAATTTTTTTCCGATTATTACCGTCCCATCCCCGGCGGCATACTCAGCGCTTATATTTTCAAACTTACGTTCTGTTGTTAAAACAATTCTTGCATGTTCCGCCGCTGATGCAGGCAGTTCCATACTTAGTTTTCCGCCTTTTCCTTTTGCCGATCCCACGGCGCTCCTGGGAAAATTCATACGGTCATACAGTATATGCTTCATAATTTCCGATATGCTCCCTAACTGCCCTTCCCAATAGATTGTGCCGCCTGTCAGTCCCGCACCGTCAAAAATATGAACTCCCGTTTCACTCCATTCACTGCCCGATGCGATAATATATATTACAATGCCTTTTTCTTTTGCCTCTCTTGCCATTTTTTCATATAAAAGCCTTGAATCCTCTTTTTGCTGTGCGTCAGGCATATCAATTTCCCCATCTGTTAAGATGATGACATACCGGTTCGTTTTCTCCTTATCGGAAAACATTTCCACAGCCTGCTTTAATGCTTCCCCGGCGTTGGTGTATCCTGTATATTCAATTGCATCAAGTTTTTCATCCCATTGTGACTGCTCTGTCCTGAAAGGAATTCTCTCCTGTATTCCTGTATTGTAAGCGACCAAACCTGCTTTATAATTTGAAGGCAGGCTGTAAAATGCCTGTCTGACTGCATCTACCGCAAGCCTGTCTTCGTCATGCCCGTTCATGGAAACACTTGTATCAAGCATAAATACAACTTCACCATCGTTCGTATCAAACTTCTTTTCTTCCGATGCCATGCATGGAAAGTGCAGGAACATTGTCAGAATAAATATTGAGCATAAAATGGTATGAATTTTCTTTATTTTCATGCTCTTCACCCCTATTTACTTCTGACAGATTTTATTTTTGTCAATATTTTCTTCTATTTTTCATTATACTGTTTGCTAAAATATTTGTAAATTATTTTTATAATTTGCAATTTTATAATACATTTTGTATTTATTCCAAATTTAAAGGAGCAGGCGAGGCCTGCTCCTTTAAATCTCCAAATATTCTATAAATATTTCTTCAACACATCCACCTTGTCCAGCTTCTCCCACGGAAGGTCAAGGTCATTTCTGCCGAAATGTCCGTAAGCCGCTGTCTGCTTGTAAATCGGTCTTCTTAAATTGAGTGTCTTGATAATTCCTGCCGGACGCAGGTCAAAGTTCTCACGCACAATCTCAACAAGTTTTTCGCTGCCAAGCTTACCTGTGCCAAATGTATCCACATTGACAGAAGTCGGCTGTGCAACACCGATTGCGTAAGAAAGCTGTATTTCACACTTCTCTGCAAGTCCTGCCGCTACGATGTTCTTTGCCACATATCTTGCAGCGTATGCAGCGCTTCTGTCCACCTTTGTGCAGTCTTTTCCGGAAAATGCCCCGCCGCCGTGACGCGCATATCCGCCATAGGTATCCACGATAATCTTGCGTCCTGTAAGTCCTGCGTCACCGTGCGGTCCGCCGATTACAAAACGTCCTGTCGGATTGATAAAGAACTTTGTATCCGCATCAATAAGCTCCTTGGGAAGGATTGTATCGAACACATGTTTTTTAATATCCTCATGGATTTGCTCCTGCGTTACGTCGTCGTCATGCTGTGTCGAGAGAACTACCGCTTCAAGTCTCTTAGGCTTTCCGTTCTCGTCATACTCTACGGATACCTGCGTCTTTCCGTCAGGTCTTAAATATTTCAATGTGCCGTCCTTGCGCACCTTGGTTAACTGCAATGCGAGCTTGTGTGCAAGGGAAATCGGATATGGCATGTACTCCTCTGTCTCATTCGTCGCATAGCCAAACATCATACCCTGATCGCCGGCGCCGATTGCCTCGATTTGGGCGTCGCTCATTTTGCTTTCCGAATTATCGGCATTAGACAGTTTCGCCTCCAACGCCTTATCAACACCCATCGCAATATCACCTGACTGCTCGTCAATCGCCGTAAATACAGCACATGTATTTCCGTCAAAACCATATTCCGATTTGTTATAACCGATTTCTTTCACCGTATCGCGCACAATCTTCGGAATATCTACGTACGCCTTTGTTGTAATTTCACCCGTTACGAGCACAAAGCCTGTACATGTCGCTGTCTCGCAGGCAACACGGCTCATCGGGTCCTGCTCCATGAGCGCGTCAAGAATGGCGTCAGAAATAGCGTCGCATACCTTATCGGGATGTCCTTCTGTTACGGATTCCGAAGTAAATAATAGTTTCTCCATTGTATATCCTCCTTGTTTTTCTGAAAGAAAATGCATCTGCTCCTGTAAGAGCAGAGGGCTTTCCTCCTAATTAAAAAGTCCGCCTATTCGTCTGAATAAGCGGAAGTGATTGTTTACCGATAATCAAATCCTCTTATTGTTCGAACTATCGCCATTTTCATGTAAACAGTAACTCGCTCAGGTTGGCACCTTCCGCTCCAAATAACGGGGTTGCCGTAGCTTCACAGGTCCTTTGTACCTCCACCACTCTGAATAAGAGATTAGTATTCGTTCAATATTGAATTTTCATATCATCTATATCTTATAGCAGGATTACGCACTTGTCAACTGCAATCTGCGCAATTTTTACGGCGGTCCGGTTAACCAACCTTCAGCTTAAACTTCTGAAGCTCCTTATCCGAATCCACTTTCGCAATCTGTGCACCCAGTTTTTGCAGCTTCACGTCAAAATCCTCGTATCCGCGTTCGATATACTTAATATCTTCTACCGTACTGAAGCCTTCCGCCGTCAGACATGCCAGCACAAGCGCCGCTCCCGCGCGCAAGTCGGGTGCCGTCAGGTTCGCGCTCGTAAAGCGTTCCACGCCCTCTATAATCGCCGTATTTCCCTCAACCTTAATGTTCGAGCCCATCTTTGCAAGCTCATCCACATACTTAAAACGGTTTTCAAAAATACTCTCCGTCACAATACTCGTGCCTTTCCCCAGCGCAAGCGACACGGCAATCTGCGGCTGCATATCCGTCGGGAATCCGGGATAGGGAAGCGTCTTTACATGTGTGCTCTCAAGGCGTTTTGATGCCACAACACGCACCGCGTCATCCGATTCCTCCACCTGACAGCCCATCTCAATCAGCTTCGCCGTTGTAGACTCCAAATGCTTTGGTATTACATTTTTCACCGTCACGTCGCCCTTCGTAATTGCGGCTCCGAACATAAATGTACCCGCCTCAATTTGGTCCGGAATAATCGAATAATCCGAGCCATGCAGTTTTTTTACCCCGGAAATCCGGATAACATCCGTACCTGCTCCCTTAACGTTTGCGCCAAGCGAGTTTAAAAAGTTCGCCACATCTACCACATGCGGCTCCTTCGCCGCGTTTTCTAACACGGTCTTTCCGTCCGCAAGCACAGCGGCAAGCATAATATTGATTGTCGCGCCAACCGAAACCGTATCCAAATAAATATGCGCGCCTTTTAAGTGTTTTGCATCTGCGATAATCAGACCATGTTCTATCTTCACCTGCGCTCCTAGCGCCTTAAATCCCTTGATATGGAGGTCAATCTTCCTGCTGCCGATATTACAGCCGCCTGGAAGCGCCACCTCTGCATGCTTATATTTTCCAAGCAGCGCGCCAAGCAGATAGTAAGACGCCCTGATTTTTTTGATATAATCATCTTCTATGACAAGCCCTGAAATCATCGAAGCATTGATTCGCACGGTATGCCGTTCCGATCTGTATACAATAACCCCGATGCTCTCCATCGCCTGAAGAAGCACGTTGATGTCCCTTACGTCCGGCAGATTTTCAATAACCGTCATGTCGTCCGTCATGATTGCCGCGGCAAGTACACCCAACGCTGCATTTTTTGCGCCGCCGATTTCAACCTCGCCAACAAGGGGATTTCCGCCTTTAATTGCGTACTGTTCCATCGTCCACCTCACACTATATCACTTATAAATACTTATCACTAAAATATTACCAAAATCCGATTATATACCATTTCTAAACATTTGTAAATCTAAAGAATATCGGAAATTATTGAAAATCACATAATTTTTTGTGCAAATTCACTAATTTAGGTATTTTAACGGATTGACCGCGCTGCCGCCAATGCGAATCTCAAAGTGTACATGCGGTCCCGTGCTTCGTCCCGTATTGCCGCTAAGCGCAATACGCTCACCCTGCGACACGCTCTGTCCTGTCTTTACAAGTACCTTGCTCAAATGTCCGTACCGCGTCTGTCTGCCGTCCGCATGGTTAATGTACACGGCATATCCGTAGCCGCTCGCCCAGCCCGCAAACGCAACCGTACCTGTGTTCGATGCCACAACGGAAGTTCCGATCGGCACTGCCCAGTCGATACCCTTATGGTTTGTGCTCGCGCCCTTTGTCGGTGCGCTTCTCGCGCCAAAGTTAGAGGTCAATCTTCCGCCTGAAATCGGCTTAATGTAGGTCGGCGGTATCTTCGTTCCGCGTTCTACAATTTTCGGCACTGCCTCGGCATAAACCTGCTCCTTTAATATTTCCCTTCCGATTTCCTGACCGTTTTCATATTCAATTACGGCAGCAACCTTTCGCCGTCCTGCTGACGGCTCCTGCAGGGTTACGCTCTGTGTCGTATACCAGTCGTCATTTGGAATATACTGCACCTGTGCCTCATAATCTTCCGTGTAGACCTGTTCTTCCTTCCATATAATGGAAAGGTCCGGTTCGGGAACCGTGATAACCAATTCCTGATCCACGCGTATCATGGTGTTTTCATCCTCCAACGCGTCGTTGATTTCTATCAGTTCATCCATAGGAATATTGTTGGTCAAGCAGATTTGGGAAAGCGTATCGCCCGCTACAACCTTATAGATAACCTGCGTTTCCTGCTCTTTTGTCACAAGGTTTACGGCTTCTTCCACCGTGCACAGTTCATCTTCCAATAAATAAGCTTCCACCACTTCTATTTTATCAGCATAGTTTATGTCAATCAATCCCAAATTATAATCTTCAAAATCTTTTTCAATCGCAGGCTCTATTTCTTCGAACATTTTTTCGAATTCCGCTTCAATTCCCGCTGATTTTTCAAAGCTTTGTGCCAGCTCCTCGTGCAATGCTTCTTTGGAGGTCACCACTGCCTCAAGCACATTCACCTCTCTTTGACTGTCAAGCGCAAGCTCTACCTGATATTCCTTGTTTGTGTCATACGGCGAAAGCGCCTGCTCTAAAAGCTCATGTACCTCACGATATGAAGCCAAATTCACGGACGTTTCGTTAATCTTGACGGTATAAGAACGGTGCAGCGTGCTTCGGATGCTGTCCTTCATGACCTCCGTCATGTTTTCCACCACGGTTCTATCGTCATCAACACTCCCAAATATTCGTTCGCTTCCAGCCGTCTCAATGTCCAGGTCCATAAACACAAGGTCGTCGCCATCCGCATCCTTCGCCACCTGTTTTCTTGCCACCGCAAGCATCCTGTCAAGATTTTCCACAGAACCCAGCCTGCCGACACATATACCATTAATATTTACCGTAAAATAATTGTCTCCTGTGTTCTCAAAAACCGTAAAAGAAGGCAGCAAAAAAGCACACACTGCCAAAGTGATAACTGCCGCTTCAATGCAGCAGAGCCGAACTCTTCTATAATAATGATGTATCCTTTTCATATGTATATCAAATCTCCGATTCTAATTGCGAATTTCTCTCCAATTTTAACCCATAAACACATATTAACAGTCTTTTGCAATAATGTAAAGAAAAAAAGCGTTCCTGTTTTTAATACACGAACGCCTCATAGGATACAAAGATATTGAAGTTACTTTTATATAATCAGTTTCTTATATGGCATCAAGTCTTTTTTTTCACGCTATACCCGAATTTTCCGAGTTTTTTACCCAAATCAAAGTATTCTCCGTGGCAGTATACAATGGGATTGGACTGTGCCAGATGAAACGCTCCGCTTTGATCCATATACGCATCGTCAACATGAACCGCCGCCACCTCGGCGATAAACAAATCATGCGACCCCAATTTTTTTACCTCTGTCACCCGGCACTCAATATTGACAGGACTTTCCTTGATGCAAGGCGCCTTGACAACATCTGACGCCATAGGGGTGAGCTTTGCTTCCTTCCACTTATTTACGTCCCTGCCGCTTCTGACACCGCAGTAATCTGTTGCAAACACCAGTTCCTTTGTGGTAAGATTTACAACAAATTCTCCTGTTTCTTCTATCATATGATAGGAAAAACGGCTCGGTCTTATAGAAATGCTCAGCATCGGCGGATTTGTGCAGACTGTTCCTGCCCACGCTGCCGTAATAATGTTTGTATTTCCCGCATTGTCTGCCACGCTTACCAACACGACAGGCAGCGGATAAAGCATATTTCCCGGCTTAAACGAAATTTTTGCCATACCAGTCCCCCGATTACTTGATAATACCCCATGTCATCAACAGCCGCAGTACATATAAGGCTACGCCCGAAACGGAAAAAATAAGCGACAAAATGCTAATAATCATCACCGCATTAAGCTTTTTTCCAATCCGCCTGTCAAACTCGCGCTCCAGCGACTCCACCGCGTTTTTTAATTCCTCATCGGCTGATTTCCCCGTTTGCGCATGCTTTTTAAGTTCCTCCGTCACCACAGCCTGCACATTTCTGTAAACCTTAACGTTTTCTTTATGTACAAAATCGTCGGCACGCTGAAACTTCTCCTCCAAAAGCGCTGTCAGCATCTCCATTTCAGAAGCTGTACCCTTCTCTTTCTCAATGCGTTCCGCTTCCCTGCGCTCGAGATCCGCCTCCCTGTTTCTACTCTGTTCATCCGTAATGTCACGCAGCGCGGATAAAAGCTTCTGCTCGTCCTCCTTCATTGCCTTAAGCTTGTCGGTATTTTCGCCGACCATAGTGCCTAGCTGCTCGGAAAGCTCTGTATTTTTATAATTTAACCGCCGGATTTCCTGCAAAATCCGCTCATACTCTGCCACCTGAAGCTGTAACTTTTCAAGCTCCTTTGCCTCCGCCTGTGCATTTGCCTTAATCAATTCCTGCGCATTGAATTTCTGCGCCAGTTTATCTATAAAATTATCCATAGCAATTGTACCTTGCCTTTCCTCTCTATCTTACGCATTTTCCGCTGTTTCAACAGCTATCATTATCTTATCATTAATTTTACCCGATGACAACTGTCACTTTATGGGGAACGTTTTTTATGCATCCTGTATATATTTTGCGCCATTTGTTTGCAAATACTATACAGATTAACAAACTTATTACAGTTTGTTCACATTTTATTCATAAACCAATGGTATTATTAAACCATAGCAAACAACGGTGTAGTAATTATTTCATTACACATAGATAAATTTTTTCATAATAGCCCCGGTATATTCCGCAAGGAATTATCGGGGCACTCCTCATTTTACCGGTCAAGCTCCAATGCCTTTACTTCCTCATTGAGGGACAGCATCTTCTCGTCAAGTTCCGACACCATTTTCGCACACGCAAAAAGCTCCTCCTGAATATAGTCCGGTACATTTACGTCAAACTTATAATTAATTTTGTGCTCTAAGCTTGCCCAAAAGTCCATTGCAACCGTCCGGATTTGGATTTCAACCTTTGCCTCAACTCTGCGCTCAGACAGATAAATCGGAACCGATACAATCATATGGTAGCTTTTATATCCGCTTGACTTGGGATACTGAATATAATCTTTTACATCAATAATATTCAAATCTCTTTGCCGCTCCAGCATTTGTGCAATGCGGTATACATCCGTCGTAAAAGAGCAGATAATGCGCACACCTGCAATATCGTTCACATACCGCACCATGTTTTCAATGGTGGACTCGTATCCGTGCTTTTTGAGCTTTTTAACAATTCTGTCCGATGTTTTAATCCGTGACTTGATGTGCTCTATCGGATTATACTTATGTACATGCTGAAATTCATCATTTAAAATCTCAAGCTTCGTTCCGATTTCCTTTAGTGCCGAGCTGTAGACAAGCTGTACTTCTTTCCAGCTGTCAATATCCGATGCCTCTCTTCCCCGATATTCCATGTATTGTCTTTTCTCCATTCTTTGATGCTTTTCTGCGCAGAAGCGCGGTAACAAAATGATGCCACCGGAATAAATTATATGCACGTACACACCGATTTATGACTGTATTTTTTTGATTTTTATGATATAATCAAACAATACAAATCATTGAGGAGGTTTCACATGTTCAGACTATGGGCAAGAATTTTTAAGGACAACCGTATGCTAAAGGATACCGTAATCTGCAATGATGCCGACGATACGCGCACGCACAAGGTATTTCACGCAATAGAAGAAGTCTGCTATCAGTTTGACCTCGGCAAACCGATTTGGCTTGACGCAACCGTAGCAGACTTTAAGCGGCATAGTAAGGCACGTTTCACATCTGATAATTTTATCGAATCGATTGATTTTGATTATCTCGAAATTCAAGTAATTGAAGAAGATTAATTTTTTTTGCATTTTATTCTTGACATTGAATATGATAAGGAGTAGTATTATTGTAATTAGAACGTAGTATTAATTACTATATATACAGTTTATCAAAACCAAACTGATTTTATTTCTATAAATTACAAGCTACAAGGAGGAGGATTATTATGCAATTAAGAATACGTGAACCGGGCAGCGCCCTAACTCATTTTATTGCCTGCCTTATGGCATCAATCGCCGCATCTCCGCTTATCATCAAGGCTTCCACAGGTACCGCCGCGGCAGCTTTGGCAGTTTTTGCCGTCAGCATGATTTTACTGTACGGCGCAAGCACGCTCTATCACAGTGTAAACGTTACAGGAAAGGTTCTTAATATTTTCCGAAAAATTGACCATATGATGATTTTTGTGCTGATTGCCGGATCATATACCCCCGTATGCCTTATCGTACTCGGCGGAAGCATGGGATACACCCTGCTCGCCCTCGTATGGGGTGTCGCCCTTGCCGGAATGTGTGTCAATATGTTTTGGATTACCTGTCCGAAATGGTTTTCTTCCGCAATCTATATCGCAATGGGCTGGATTTGTCTCCTGGTATTCGGAACGCTTTGGAACACGCTTCCCCACGCGGCGTTCGGATGGCTGCTTGCAGGCGGTGTCATCTACACAATCGGCGGCGTCATTTACGCGCTCAAGCTCCCTGTTTTCAACGCGCTCCATAAAAATTTCGGCTCCCACGAAATTTTCCACCTTTTCGTTATGGGCGGCAGTATTTGTCATTTTATCTTTATGTATTTTTACATCGCCTGACTAATTGGGACGAAAACCAAAAAGCTTTCTGTCAAAAACATGCATTTTGTATATAAAATT
>ERZ808028.1819-NODE-1819-length-11722-cov-4.886046_pt1 | contig 11722 bp, 16 predicted proteins | sample MGYA00380184_ERZ808028 | MGnify/ENA primary metagenome ERZ808028 (study PRJEB31490, sample SAMN06133397) | mouse gut metagenome | isolation source: J8_1 | host: mice | place: China: Chengdu | collected 2015-05 ...
CCTGCCACCTTGATCTGCAGAAGCTGGCGGTACCGACCGGGACAGATCCTTTCGTCAGGACGAGGCTGTATATGCCTTCTGCGATGACTTTATCCGCCCATCTCCCGGCGGGGATGCTGTCGAGAAAGTCCTGTGGAATAATATCCCGGTAGGCATATTTCCAGCTCTTTTCATAGATATTGCTTATCTCAAACAGATCGTCTTCACTGGTTATGTATCGGATACCCATAAAAGCAGCCGCCTTTCTCTATCACAGTTTTTTATAATAGTTAGAGTATACAGAAAAACATCCGCTGAAGCAATGAAAGATAAGAGTTTTTTGGATTTTGTATTTTACAGATTATGTTTGACGAAAGTGCAAGGTGATGATATAGTAAATCTGCTGCGGATGAGGTTTATCCTCTCTTTAAAAATATTATAATTGTTCCTCAAGTTGGAGAACAATCATCTACAGAACAAATAGGAATATCTGAATATGAAAATAAAAGTACTTGCCGGGAGCGCCTCCGAGGAGACACTCCGAAAGGAATTTCAGAATGCAAAAAAGACAGCGGAAGTGCGCCTCGGGGAGCATTTCCTGTTTTACCGTTATTTTATCCGGATAAACGCCGTCGCCTACGGGGAGATAGGGAAGGCGTATCTGCGCATCGAGAGCGGGGAAGTGGGGGAGTTTCCGCTGACGGAGCATTACCTGATGCTGGTGGACCGGCAGGGGAAGACCCATAAACTGCGCATGGAACACCCGGAGGACGCGCAGAAGGTACTGGCTTATCTGGGGGAGCATTTCCCGGCGGTTGAGATAGGGCATTATAAGAACCGGGTAAGCTCAAATGCGATATCCCCGCGTTCATATTCATAATCGTTCAGTTTGATTTCCTGAAACCCGTGTTTGCGGTATATATGCAGCGCCGCTTTTAACCTGCTGTTGGAAAGGATGAACAATTTTTTGGCGCCGCGGCCTATGGCGTATCTCATACACTGTTCAAACACGGCATTCCCCGCGCCTTTTCCCTTCAATTTTTCATTTGCCGCCAATTTGCAGATTTCCCATGTCCCGCCGCCCGTGTCCCTCACCATGCAGGTTGCCATGACTTCATCATTTTCCGTTGCCACATAGATCATTCCGCCGTCAGAAATTTCTTTGTCGATATTTTGGAATGTCTCGATATCCTCCTTTTTCAATCGGCCGAACAGATCCACGATCCACGCCGTGTTCAGCGCGATAAAATCCTTTGCATAACGATTATCATATTGTACGATTTCCATGATGGCCCTCCTGTCGAAGCGATCGTTCTTGCTTTCTTACAGGTTTTAGTATAAACTGGAATTTATCATAAGTAAAACAAAAATATCTAATGTTAATATTAGAAAAGGTGAAGTTAAAACTTGAAACGTTATCTTGCACTGCAGAAGATCGTGGAGATGGGCAGTTTCTCGAAAGCCGCTGAAACGTTGGGATATACGCAGTCAGCCATGAGCCAGATGATCTCCTCGCTGGAAGATGAGTTATCGATCAAGCTGCTGAACCGCTTCAGGACGGGCACGCAGTTGACTTTGGAGGGTGAAAAGCTGTATCCCTATATTGAACAGACGATAAACCATTATCTTTCCATGCAGGAGAAAGTAAAAGAGATCCGCGGATTAGACACCGGCGTGATCCGCATGGGGACGCTGGCGAGCATCTCCGCGCATTGGATGCCCCAAATATTAAAAGAATTTCAGGCTGTCTATCCCGGGGTGGAGTTTGTGATCCATCAGGGCGATTATACCTCCATACAGAACTGGATCAGAACTGGGGCGGTGGATTTTGGCTTTGTGAACCCGCGTGCCGTAAACGGGCTGCAGACGGTCGATTTGAAGGAGGGGATCATGCTTGCGGTATTCCCGGAAGATCATGATCTTGCAAAAAAGGAAATTGTCCCACTGTCTGATCTTGCAGACGAGTCATTCATTCTTTTGGAGGAGGGACATTATTATGAACCGCTCGAAGCGTTCCGTTCGATTGGAAAACGCCCCAACATAAAATATACGATACATGATGATTATGCGATCATGACGATGGTGGAAGCTGGGCTTGGCATCAGTATTTTGGCTGAACTGGTATTGCGGCGGACCAATTACAGGATCCTGCTGCGAAAAACGGAACCGCCCGTTTATCGGACCATCGCGATCGGCTATAAAGATGTCCACAGCCTTCCGATCGCCAGCAAACGGTTTATAGAATATCTGCGGTCCCGCATATCGGAGCTGCCCTGATCACAGGGCAGGCAGGCTGCCTGTTAGCATAAGCCTGCTTAAAGAGCGGGCAGGCGTTGCTTTTTCACGGCTGCCTTTACCAGCAGCATCATCGGGCGGCGCAGTTCGTCCTTCATACCCGGAATGTTCATCATTTCCGCCGGGGGCGTTGCCTCCTCCACGGCTTCAAGCTCAAAGCCGCTGCGCAGTAATCCCATCAGGATCTGTGTGAGCGTGTGGTGCTGTTTTACGATATCGCAGCCCAGAAAGTTTGTGTGCCGCTCGCCGGGGATAAAATAGTCGTCAATTGGCCAATACTGCGGCTCACCGGTCTCCGTGCAGACCCACTCCTGCCTGACTCCGGCGGTGAAGGCCGGATGCTCAATATTAAAGATAAACACGCCGTCCTTTTTCAGCGTGCCGTGCACCTTATGAAATATGTTCTCAATATTTTCGATATAGTGCAGGGCGAGGTTGGAAACGACACAGTCCCACGTATTTTCCGGGTACTCGTATTCCTCTATGCCGCAGACTCTGTACCGGATCTGGTCCGCCTGATTGCGTTTTCGCGCCTCCTCGATCATCTTATGGCTTAGATCGATCCCGAGGATCTGTGCGGCGCCCTGCGCGGCAGCAAAGTTACAATGCCAGCCGTAGCCGCATCCCAGATCGAGGAGCGTCTTCCCCCGAAGGGGAGGAAACAAAGGCTTTAGCTGGTGCCATTCCCCGGCGGCGCACAGTCCCTCCCTGCTGCGGGGCATTTTCGCGTATTCTTCAAAAAACAGATCGTTATCATATTCATTTTTCATAGCCAGAGGCCCTCCTGTTTCCGATGATGCGGATGATGGTTGGCATATATCCGCAAATCTGTCCTGATCCTGTCATCCATACCTGCAAGTCTGCGCTGACGCCCATTATAGCACAAAACCGGAAGCGGGAAAACAGAGAAATAGAGAGCGCGGGAAATAATGGAAAAGAAAATATTTTTGCCGTTCATTATGTATACCATATTGACAAAATGCAGTATCTTTTATATAATATGTTCAAATTGATAATATCAAAATGATAAATATAAAGAAAAGCCGTATTTGCACGGAGAGAAAGGAGCGCTTATGGTTTACAATCTGGAGGATCTGAAAAAAGCATACAGCGAAGGGGAGCATTTCAAATTCCTGTTTTTCTGGGGACATACGCCGGCGGCGGACGGACATATCAATGAGGCATGTTTCAGCCAGTGGTGGAAATGCAGCTTCAGGGTGGATGATGTGGAATATAGCTGCGCGGAACAGTTTATGATGGCGGAGAAAGCGAGAATGTTCGGGGACGAGGCGATGCTCGCGGAGATCATGAAGGCGTCCCATCCGAAGGAGATGAAGGCGTTTGGGCGGGCGGTGTCAGGGTTTGACAAGGAAGTCTGGGACAGGGCATGCTACGAGATCGTCAAGAGGGGAAATATGGCAAAGTTTTCCCAGAATCCGGAACTGCTCAACTTTCTTCTGGGAACGAATAAAAGGATCCTGGTGGAGGCGAGCCCGAGGGATAGGATCTGGGGGATCGGCATGGGGAGGACAAACCCGGATGCCGAATGCCCTTTGAAATGGCGGGGGACCAATCTGCTGGGGTTTGCGCTGACGGAAGTGAGGGATAAGCTGCTCGAGAAAGAGGAATAAGCTGCCCGGGAGTGGGAGATAAGCTGCTCGAGAGGGAGATAAACGGCTCAGAAGTGGGAGATAAACTGTCCGAGAGATAAGCTGTTAGAGAAGAAGGGGAAGGACGGGATGAAGGAGACGAAAATGAAAACAGGAAAGAGGCTGTATATCAATATCACCAACCGGTGTAATACGGACTGTCCTTTCTGCTGTATGTATTCCGGCAGATCCAATAAGAGAGATATGGATTTTGAGACATATAAAAAGATCATCGATGGGTGCGGCAGGGAATTTGAACTGCAGCTGGAGGGCGGGGAGCCTCTGCTCCACCCGGACCTATATCTGTTTATGGAGTACGCCCGCTCCACCGAGAGGTGCAGAAAAATCCTGATCCTGACAAACGGTTTTCTTCTGGAAGAGCATATGAAACGGCTTGTGATGTTTGCAGGGTATTATCACATGGCGCTGGAGATCAAGGCGTCTATCAATTACTGGCTGATCAGGGAGAACAAAGAACATTTGGAGAGGATAAGGTATCTTCTTTTTTCCACGGAGTTTATCCCGGAGATCACAATGGTCTGCAATGTGCGGTTGCGAAATCAGGGGGATGAAGGACTGAAAAGAGAAATCGAGGAGGACGGACTGCTTTCAAAGTATTCGAACATTTATTATCTGCAGTCCTACGGGAAGCTGTCAGAGGACAGCACCTATGAAAAACCTGTGATCGTGCAGAACATTGAGGAGTTTGAACTTTATGCATCGGACGGGACATCTTTCGGGATGGACCTGATCGCCAGGAGCGAGTATGAAAAAGAGGTGCGGGAGAAATGATAAGGGTAGGAGCGGAGAGGGAGGTCCAGTTTGACCGCAGTCTGCGATATCAAAGGCAGGCGGATTATGACATCAATGACTACGAATTGCTGCCGTGGGTGTTTGAGGCAGGACCGAAAAAGGCGTATAAAAATCTCAATCTGAGCATTTTTGTGGATGACGAGTGCAATGCGGACTGTCGCTTCTGTGTGGCGCAGCTTCGCTATGAGCACAGAAAACAGCTTTATCAGAAAGAACATATCGCGGAGGACGAAAGATATCTGTCACGGCTTAGATATGTGTTGGAGAAAGTCCGGCCTTTGAATCCCAGTATCAGCATCACCGGCGGGGAGCCTTCCATTTCGCCCCGTCTGCTCCCTATTATCCGGATGGTGGATGAACTGGGATTTAGGAAGCGGACCATCACCACCAACGGTAGCGGCCTGCTCAGGGTGGAAGAGGGAAAAACAATTCTGGAGCACTTGGTGGAGCGGAGCTTTGACCATCTCAATATCAGCCGGGTGTGTGCGGATGAGGGGAAAAACAGGGAGATCATGCGGTATTGCGAGCAGGGGGCTTATTGTTCCAACGAAGATATCGGGCAGATCGCCCGGATGGTCCGGGGAGGAGGGATGCGCATCCGCATGAGCTGTATTCTCCTTCAATCCGCGGTAAATCGGGTGGAGAAAATCAGGGAGTATGTAGATTTTTACAGACAGTACGGCATTGATAATTTTATCTTCCGACAGTTGATGGACTATGACCACAGGGCGGTGAACCGGGAAAAGATCGCGTATTGTGACGAAAATAAAGTGGAGCTGAATAGGATATGGGAAGAGATGGAGCAAGATGAGGAAATAGCGCCTTACATGAATCTTCTGGGGTATTATTACTATGTGGAACTGTACGATTATCATGGGTGCCGCGTTGCCGGCGAGTCCGCGGATCTGGAGCAGCAGTACAGGGAAAAAAGCAGACATCCGGACGTCGTATATGAGATGGTGTTCCACACGAACGGCGTGCTCAGCGGGTCATGGATCCCGACGGAGGAGATATTGATGGATGTGAGATGAAAAGGGGTTATGAAACAAAAAACACAGTGAGCATTGTCCGCATCATGTATGGCGGCAGGGATGTCCGCAGACAGCTTAGCAAAATAGAAATCGAATACTGAATTCTGAGGTATAGCAGGAAAGGATATATTTTTATATGGAAAAAAACGAGAAATGGTTACAATGGGCGGTTGAGCTTCAAAGTTTAGCGCAGGCAGGTTTATTCTATTGTAAAGATAAATATGAACTTGAAAGATATGAGCGTATTAGAGAAATATCAGCAGAGATGATCAGTTATCAGTCAGATATACCGCTTGAAAAGGTAAAAGAGTTATTCTGCGGCGATACAGGATATCAAACACCTAAGATCGATACGCGGGCGGCTATATTCAAAGATGGAAAGATATTGCTTGTACACGAAGCAAACGGTACATGGGCACTGCCTGGCGGCTGGGTAGATGTGAATGTTTCTGTCACGGAAAATACGATAAAGGAAGTGAAAGAAGAAGCGGGACTGGATATCAGAGTTAAACGGATAATTGCAGTTCAAAATAGAGAAAAGCATAATCTGCCTGTTTATGCCTATAAGGTATGTAAAATATTTATGCAATGTGAAGTGACAGGAGGTAAGTTCACCCCTAATATTGAAACTACAGGGTTTGATTATTTTAGTATGGATGAATTACCTTGTCTTGCAGAAGAAAAAAACAACAGGGAACAAATAGAAATGTGCTTCAAGGCAATGCTTTCAGAAACATGGGAAGCTTTATACGATTAAGAGGACCGGTAGAGGGAATTCCTCACCGGTCATTTTCCATCTGATTTTCAAAATCCTGCCGCAGCCTTTCCAGAAATATTTCGGCAGCGGATGAAAAGACCTGATGTTTTTTCCACACGATGTTGAGCCCGGAATCTAAGCGGGGCTCAAGCGGCCGGAAACACAGGCTGCTGCTTTCGGAGGTATTGGCGATCTTGTCGATCGTTATGGCATAGCCTATTCCGGCCTCCACCATGATAGCGGCGTTATATACAAGATTAAAAGTGGTAACGATATCCAGTTTATCGAAGTCCTCCCCGAACCATTTGACAAACTCATTTCCCGACCGTTCTTGAGAAATTGCCTGTCTGGAACAGATCAGGGGAACCTCCAGCAGATCTTCTTTATGGATCACGCTTTTTTCAGCCAGCGGGCTGTCCTTGCGCATGACGACTCCCCACGTGTCCTTCGCCGGAATATTGATATAGTCGTATTTGGCGATGTCTGCGGGCTGTATCAGGATGCCGAAGTCTAAACCAGCTTTGAGGCGGTTTCCAATTGGGAGAATAATAAAAATATTCTGCGTTATTGCGAAAAGGTCAAAAGTTTCTTTTTTCGGTATTCGGTTGGTGTTAATTGATAATGCTTTTTAAATAACCGGCAGAAATAGTCTACATTATTAAATCCTGTTTCATAAGCAATAGTATTGATTTTTTTCTCGGTCTTTGTAAGCAAATGAGCAGCTTCATTTAAACGGTAATTGATAAGGTAATTTATTGGTGTTATGTGTAAATACCTGCGAAAAAGGTTTAATACGGTGCTTTTGCTGATTTTTGCATGTTCCGCAATGTCACCTAAAGAAATATCCCGTATGTAATTCTGATGAATGTATTGCATCATTAACTGCAGTCTTGCCTGGGAAGAGACTGACTCATTTATGTGGTCTTTTGTATATTTAATGTCCGCATTTTCGTATATTTCCAACCAAAGCATTTGAAGAAGATAGGACGTTGCAAGTTCGCTGGATGAGGTGCAGTCCTGAACTGCTATTATTTGTTTTATAATTGATAAAGCCTTTGCCTGCCATGAAATATTGTCATGAAAAACCTGAAAAGTTAAGGTGGAAGAGATGACAGGTAAAATATATTTGTGATATATGAAACTATCCTGCGCCGCGATAAAAAAAGGCATACATACAAAATTTGGAATAGCAGCCCCGGTGGGGGAATGGAAGCGGTGCAGGATTTTGGAATTAATGAATACACCATTCCCTTCAGATAAAGTAAACTGTTTTTCTCCGATCCAGAAGGTTACAGTTCCTGATTCGATATACACAAATTCAAATTCAGTATGCCAGTGCCATTCAATACAGTTAAAATCAAACAAGGCTAAATTGTCATAATAAAATTTGAATGGGTAGCTATTGCTGCCATGCTGAATCGTCTCCATTAAGTTCTCATCTGTCATTATCTTGTTATAGTCTGTATTATAATTCATGATCAATGCGGCTCCTGATGTGAAATTATACGATATTATACAATAAATTTGGGAAATAAATCAATGAAATACATACTTTTTTGTTATATAATTCAAAAAAACAAAACGAGGTGACTGAATATGGATTTTAAATGGTTAAATGAAAGCGAGATAATGGCGGAAGGAAACAGAATCGAGATAACTGCTCCCGCCCAGACAGATTTCTTCTGCGGAAGCATAAGCATTCCATTATTCTTTAGATGGCGTTAATTATTATATGATGAGATATTTTCATCTGCCTGTTGTTAAAGTAGGGCTGTTGGCTCAGGCACCTACCGAAAAAGGTGGAAAGCGTGTATACGAGCATCTGTCGATCAAGCAAAGAACAGTAAGAAATATCAGGGCAGGAAAATAAGCATTAGAAGTTTAGGGGTATGACTAACATCAGGGTTTATGTATATGAAAGCTATCGTAAAAACGGAAAAATATAAATCAGGTAAATGTCTTGCAATATATGTTGACAGCAAGAACAAGGTTAATAAATTGATGATAACTTTGGCAGAGGCAGGGTTTATCGTTAATTATGAGCCCCGTTACATATCTGGAAATTATGAAGGCTGTTTTTTATGCAATTCTGAAAATGCAATCAGGATTTGCTGTATAGTAAAAGAAAAAAGTAAGAAAGGAAACGAAAGCCGCCATGCCAAACTATAGAAAAACAAAAAAAGCTTGTTATTTAGGATTCATTACGCAGGCAATAGCTGCCAATTTTGCACCGCTGCTGTTCTTGAAATTTCATTATGACTATCATATTTCCCTTGGAAATATTGCACTTATATCTACCTGTTTTTTCTTTACGCAGCTTTTGGTAGATTTGTTTTGTGCTAAGTTTGTGGACAGGATTGGATATCGTGTATGTATTGTAGCTTCCGAGGCATGTGCAGCAGCAGGACTGGTCGGTCTGGCGATTCTGCCGGATATTTTTCCAAATCCGTTTATGGGAATTATATGCAGTGTGATTCTGTATGCAATAGGAAGCGGATTAATTGAAGTACTCTGTAGTCCTATTGTAGAGGCATGTCCTTTCGAAAATAAAGAGGCGACCATGAGTCTGCTCCATTCTTTCTATTGTTGGGGAGCCGTGGGAACGATACTTATTTCAACCATATTTTTCCTGATATTCGGGATGGATAGCTGGAAGTGGCTGGCTATATTATGGGCGCTTATCCCGGCAGTCAATATCTATAATTTTGCGACATGTCCTATTGAACATTTAGTAGATGAAGGCGGAGGAATGGGGATAATAGAATTATTCCATAAACCTTTATTCTGGTTAGCTGTTTGTTTGATGATCTGTTCCGGGGCATCGGAACTTGCCATGGCACAATGGGCATCGGCTTACGCGGAAGCAGCGCTGGGATTTTCAAAAGCAATAGGAGATTTAGCAGGTCCTTGTATGTTTGCAGTCACAATGGGGATAAGCCGTGTTATTTTTGGAAAATACGGAGACAGGATGGATTTGATGAAATTTATGATAGGATCTGGAATTTTATGCGTGGTATGTTATCTTCTTACTTCGTTATCTGCAAGTCCATTGATAGGCCTTATTGGATGTGTTGTATGCGGTTTTTCTGTCGGAATTATGTGGCCTGGGACAATCAGTATCTCATCTGAAAAATTTCCCGCGGGCGGAACGGCTATGTTCGCGCTGCTTGCCATGGCAGGAGATTTAGGCGGGAGCCTTGGACCGGGTATTGTAGGCCGCATTACGCAGTATGCGGGAGATGATATACGTGCAGGTATGGGTGTTGGACTTGTATTCCCAATTATTTTGTTAGTGATGCTTTTTATACTTGGAAGAGGAAAATCAGACAAAAAAATATAGGTCGTAGAAGCAAAATTCCCTCGTTATATATTTGAACGGAGAAGTGATTGCCAGTGGAAAAGGTGGAATGTCCGAACCCTAAGTGTGGGCGAAAGAAATCGGCACAAGAGGAGGAGATGACAAATGCCTGAGTTACCAGAAGATGAATATCCGGAGACAAAGGGACAGGATTACTGCAATACACCGTTCTTCAATTAACCAGAGGGTTTTGAAAAACAAAATGATATGCCCAAAAAGCAAATCAAGAATTGCATATTAGGCATTTGCTATTTTGCTTTGCTGTTTTTATAATGAGAATAAGATATGCAGAGCGCATGGAAAAATATATGCTTGTTGAAGCAATAAAATCAGTAGGAGGAACTGGTGGTCATACCGGATGCGGTTCACACAGATCTGTATGACAATATGGAAGTGATACCGTTTGACAGGATGGCTGACTTTTTTCGCACCTATCTGGCAGACTGATATTGCACAAAGCCTGTACCTGGATGCGAAGATCAGAAAGCATCTGGCATTCACTATCTGGCAGGTTGAAATCGCGTGAAGCCTGTACCGTGGACAGTGTGGAAACGCCGGATGGAGCTTTGGGCGGAGAGATCGTCTGTTTATGGAGGAGATGTTTTGAGATGAAGAAAATGACAGGTATTTTGATCAGCATGATCTTGTTTCTCTCGCTGGCGGCATGCTCGAGATCATCGGAAAATAACGAAGATGCCGCGCCGGAAGGCTCATCCGTACCGTCTGCGGAGAAGGGCGGAGGAGATGACGCTGTCCGGCAGGAAGAACCCGCGGAGGATCATTTTCCGGAGGGGGAAGTTCTCTCAGAAGAAACGGTTTTCGCCGGAGGTTATCCCTATGATTCCATCTTCCCCCGGCATGAGCCTTACGGAGAAGGGATCGGCGCCATGCCGGGGCGCGTGGTCTGGGTGTATGATACGGATTCCGTTTTATGGGATGGGGACGGCTACTGGTGGAAGCCGGATAACTTTGATGATAAAGTCATTCAGGACATGGTAAACGACAGTATTGCTTCATTGGGAGGGGAAGAAACGGCAAAAGACGGATGGAATGCGCTGTTTCTTGCCCATAACACGGCGCGGGGCAAAGGAGGTACGGGATATACCTCCGGGGAAAAAATTGTGATCAAGGCGAACATCAACGGTTCCGGCGTGTTTGACAACGATACCTCCGGTGAGACACAGATGAGCTACACCAACCCTGTACTGTTAAAAACATTGCTGGTATCCCTTGTCGAGGAGGCGGGCGTATCGCCTTCGGACATCACCGTATATGATGTGTCCCGTCTGTTTCCCGATCATATGGTGGAATTGTGTACGGAAGGCATTCTAGACGGTGTTCGTTTTGTGGACCGCAGAAACGGCACTGCCGATGAAAACGCTCCGATCAACTGGTCCTATGAATTCAGCGGCACGGTCAATTACCTGCCGACCTGTGTGACGGAAGCGGACTATATGATCAATCTCGCAAATTTGAAGGGGCACAGTTACGGCATCACGCTCTGCGGAAAAAATCATTTCGGTTCTTTTATCAACGGGAATGCCATGCGTCCGCCGGAGGGCGCGAACCTGCACCAGTTTTTGACCCGCAATGAAATGGACAGTTACAGCCCTCTTACGGATCTGATGGCGAATGAACAGCTCGGCGGGAAAACGGTGTTGTATATGCTGGATGCCCTGATCTGTGCGACATCCGAGGGAGCTTCTGTTACTAAAGAGAGTTCCAGATGGCAGCAGACGCCTTTTAACGGGAATTATACTTCCAGTGTATTTGTGTCGCAGGACCCTGTGGCGATAGATTCCGTCGGGGCGGATTTTCTGATCAATGAACCTGCTGTCAC
>ERZ808028.1820-NODE-1820-length-11721-cov-10.593868_pt1 | contig 11721 bp, 9 predicted proteins | sample MGYA00380184_ERZ808028 | MGnify/ENA primary metagenome ERZ808028 (study PRJEB31490, sample SAMN06133397) | mouse gut metagenome | isolation source: J8_1 | host: mice | place: China: Chengdu | collected 2015-05 ...
CACACAGTGCATCTCTTCACCGATTTTGCTTTTATCTTTTTGATTCTCATTTTCACACCGCCTTTTGATTTGTTTGTTGGTCATACCACTCCGATTTTCTGATCGCTTTTTCATGTGCCTGCTGACTAACCGCTCTCTGCAACTGCTGTTCCAAGTACAAACTCTTCGCCTGCTCAATCGGCAGAATTGTATAGAGCAGATTGCCGTTGCGTTTTACGCCGTTTGTTGTTCGGACTTCCGTCGGCTCGGTTCGAATCAATTGCTTTTCCCCCAGCCGTTTTACATATTTGCTCACCGTATTGCGTGACATTTTCAGCGATTGACCGATGGTTTTGTAGCTCGGATGGCACTGAAAAGTTTTTCTATTCTCACGATAGAGCAAGTACGCATAGACCGCTATCTCTCCGTAGGAAAGATTTAAGCAGAAGATTTCATTCGGCAGAGGAAAATAATTTTTGACGGCGTCCCGTTTCAAACATTGCTGATACTTCAATCTATCGCTTGCTCCTTTCCGACTGCTTGTTCGCCCATTCAATAAACTTTTCTTTTGAAACTATCAGACGGTTGCCGATTTTTATGCTCGGAAAATCTTTGCAGTGCATCAGCTCATATGCAGTTGTTGACGATATTCCAAGCACCTTGCCGACTAACTCCGCATTGAAAAACAACGGCAGTTCGTCATAAGACTTGTAAACGGATTGTTTCATTTTTTACCTCCTGTAATTTTTTTCACAGCGTTATGCTGTGTATGTAACTTCACCGCTGATTAAACCTTTTCTTTCTGTCTGTGTGTTAAAATGTTTTTGGCAAAACAAAAAAGACCTTACCTCATATTCGGATGCGGACACAAAAACAAAGCGGATAGAATATTCGCTCGTTTTCATATGTCCGTGCCTGAATATGTAAGTAAAGTCTTTGTGTTTAATAAGTAATTAAGTAAATTGAAAATATGTTTGCTGTACTGCAACAGCTTGTTTAGATAGGCACTTATTAAGTTGTAATATCATTTTAGCAGAACATTTGTTTTCTGTCAAGTCTTTTGTGAATAAAACATAGGAGACGGGGGAATACTATATTCTTTGTTTATGCTAACAGATTTTGAACAGCTAAAAACAACGCCACCGATAAACTCGATGGCGTTTACAATCATTTATTGCAATAAAATTTGATAGCTTTTGAAACGGACTCTGCCGTGCCTTCGGTGTGTTTATCGACAGAACATTTTGATATATTTATAATAAAGCGTAACTATACATCTTCAACTGTTTCCGTATCGTTCATTACCTCAACCATAATTCGTGTTGCAAGAACAAACCCGTCAGTGAAGGCTAGTTGAGCTGAAAGATCATTTTTGAGTATATTTTGATTTTCAATATCTATGCTTTCAGGTATGCCATTTATTTATTTTTGTCAACTTCTTTGCGTCGTCTTCCAAAATCACCACACCACGAAATAAAAGTATCCACATCTTTCTCTATATCGCTTAATTCTGGCAATTTCTCAGGACGCTCTGTAGATTGAGAATGCTCATAAGCAGAATACTTCGTCATCATGTTATTAAATAAATCGACATCACTTTGAGAAACTACATAAAGATACTTTAATCGAAGCGTATTAACTGAATAACCAAAACGGGTAACTATCTTAGAAAGCAGGTCAGTCTCTATACCCTGTTCTACGATTTTTCTAAAATCTGAACACAATGACTTGATTCCATTATCATAGCTTTCATATTCTCCTCTTTTATATAGTTTTTTTAGTAAATTAATATCACGATTCTTTATATTATTAAGTGCATTTTTCATTTTTAGTGCACCGTGATATGTAGGCTCTATGGGTTCTCCTAAAGGCCTATTACGCAATTCAATTTGTTTGCAATCTATTATGCTAGGAGTTTCTAATTCCGACTGTGCTTTATTATGCTCTTCTATGCTTGATACTAATAGTTGTGCAAATGCAAGTCTATGTGTAAATACAATTACTTGTCGTTCTGCAGAAAGTTTTACTAATCTATTAGCAACCATCTTTTCATATTTATGGTCAAGCGAAGTGATAGGGTCGTCGAAAATAAAAGGTAAAATCTTGTTCCACGAAGAAAGATCGGCAAGAAAGGTAGCCAAAGAAACTACACGGAATTCTCCTTCACTTAACACATCGCCTGTTTTCTTTTTTTGAATAGCTCCTCTTAATGCTACTTGGTGGTATGCCTTGCCTTTTTCTGCTTTTGAAACAAGTTCAACCTTTATCTTATGATTACAGTCCATGGCACACATTTCATTTTCAAATCTTGAGATATATGTGTTAGTAATCAAAATCTGTGTTAATTCTTTTTTTACAGTAGTAAGTGCATTAGTTCTACAGCTTGAAATAGCAGATTTGATTTGAATATCTTTTTTTCGTAGTAGCTTATTTTCATTTATCCATTTTACTACAATCAGATCGTGAACAATCAAAATTTGCTTATCTCGATTTGTGATTATTTCTTGTAACGATTCTATTCTTGCCGTACAATCGGTTAGTATATTATCTTTTGCTTCCTGCAAAATTTTTATTTCTGTAGCCTCAGGAATAACTGTCTTTGTATCATCAGTATATTCCAAAAGCCATTTACACCTTAATTTAACAGTTTTATACTGTTCAATAATTTGTTGTATTCTAGCATCTTCAACGCCGCTTGACCTTAGTACTGATTCAATTTGTTCTATATTGATACTAGAATAAATTATTTTCAGCTGTTCTACTGTAGTCTCAAACGTGGAATGTGCTTTTTCTGATTTTTTTATTGCAGTAGATGTCATGTATTTATAAAATTCAGCTATTCTTTTATTGGCATCTTTGGATATGTCTTGCTGACACAGAATACATTTTCCGTCTGCAATAATCGTATTTGAATTATCCGCTGTTGATTCCTTAGAAAAACTAACAGCTGCAGACCACATTTTCTTCCAATTATCGGAACCTGTTCTGCTTAAAACTGATACTTTATTAAGTTCTTCTATCAAATTGTCGGCATCTTGCTTAGTCTCGATCTGTGTTTTCCGCTGAAATAAATATCCATCACAAAAGCTTTTGCCTGTTTTAGCAACAAGCTCAATCAGTTCTTGGTATAGATTATTAACGAGGTCTTTTTGTGCCTTTAATGCTTTCAATTGCTTAGAAGGATCCTGATCATGTAACCCTTCTTGTAATGTGATGAGTCGAGTTTTTTGATTTTCGTCCCAAACAATGTCTGTAATAAACTTATCATATGCATTGACAGTTTTTAAAGCCAAAAAATCCTTTATTAATTTATGACTACTAACTTCTTTATCCAGAATTGTAAGTTGCGTAGAATTAATATTTTCTAACTCGTCAAATTTAGCTTTTACTCCCTCGTACACCTTAGCCATTGTTGATAGTATGGATAATATATGCGGCTCATATATTACTTCATTCTTTTCTTCAGCAAACTGCTTAGCAATTGAGGAATCATAAATATTTAGAGAGCAAGTACTTTTCATGCTGGGTTTCCAATGTACGATTTGTTCCTCACCATCATCACTATATGTAAGAAAAGCTTGTGGACTCGGACATTCTTCTTCATACACATTTCCTAAAATAGCATCAGAATTCTTAGGTGAAACAGCGCTTTTTAATATTCTTACATACGATGACTTTCCGCAGCCATTTTCTCCATACACAATTGTAAGATTATTACCAAACTCTAATGGTCTTGTTGGTGATAAAGCACCAACACCTTGAACCTCAGAAATGCTTTTTAATATAATAGGGCAATTATTTGTGTTTGAGAATGCCACTGTTGATGGAAATGTGGTAGATGGGGAAAACTTGCTGCTTTCTCCCAGATACTCAACTTTTGCTAAAGCAAAAGCTCTGATAATTAATTTTTCAATTTCCTCATTTCCTTGCCAAATCTGACAGAATAAGTCTTTTTGCCATTTTTCAGCTTTTTCAAACCAAGTTTTTAATAATAATAATGCATTTGTTTGTATATCAAACATATAAACACATCCTTTTTTGATTAAACTTTTTGCAGTTCTTTAATCTTGTCTGACAGATTTGCCGTTATTATACCTCAGATGTAACTGTCTTGAATATTGTATTTTCCCCACACAAACTTGTCCAAATTCTCACGAGTACTGACCTTTTGCTAATAAAAAACTTTAAGTTTTATTCGTCACCATACTTCAACGAGTTTTTAATAAAATAATTTTACTCATATGTTTTACAATCAATAACAGCGTTAGAAGGATAAACGTGAAAATATAATATGCAATGCCAGAAATAATCATCTATTTGTCTTCGTTATCAAACGCCATTATCCACTTGTGTACGCCATTTATTCATATCAACACAATTGCTATTAATCAATTAAATATTTGATATTGCTTTTTCTTTTTATGCGATAAGTATTTGCATAAGAGCAGCACCATTCATCGTTATTATCTTTATGCATTTGACACGCAAAGGCATATGTATTCGTTTTCTTGCCTAATGCAAAAAAAGATTCAATAAGTATCTGTTTGCAGTCAAGTAATTCTTTCATTTCTTTTTCTGTTCGAAAATAATATCGAATTCCCATTACTATCTCACCTTTTAGGTTGATTTTTGACAATGAGGATTCGTTCGATAATTTCATAGGCTTTATCAATGTCTTTCCGTCAGTCAGCAATTGAAAACACTTCGTATAAACTTTAGGGTATGCCCTCCCCTTATAACCTGTCAATCCAATTTCAAAATCTAACACTCCAAAGCCATAGTCATTATTATTTAAGTCATTATACGACAACTCATCAAATGCAGACCACAGTCTATTATCTGAAAAATAATGTACTTTACAACTTGAGATAATTAGTTCATCTATCTTTTTATCAGTTTTGGAAATAACAGTTGGAGAAAACTCAAATCCAATATCGAACATATCATTACACCTTTTTCATTAAATAGAGTTATAATTAAGAAGATTGACTAAAGATAACACCATAAGACACATATTCTTGTAATTTTGCAATGAAAATTCACTATCAACTTAATCGTTATATTATATCACTTTTAAATATTATATCATGCGTGATTACAAAGCTCAACATTTTTCACATTATTTTGACAGATTTTAAGAAAATTTACAAATCTTTCAAAAGTCACTAATTAAGCTAATTAAAATTCAATATATTATAATTCATTAGTATTTCTTTGCTTACTGCATAGCAAATTTTGAGCAGTTCAGTGTAATAAAAGTGATTTGACTTTTATATTCTGTAAGGCAAAATGTGTACAGTAAAAAAGCTGGTGCTCGAAGTGGAGCCTCAGCCTTTTAAATCCTTTTAAAGCCTTTTAAATACAAATAAATATTCATGTGCAATCAACAAGAAGTTATATTTTACGCTGTTTGTTTTCCAATATCCGGTAGCCCTGCAATTATGCTGTTCTTTGATGATAAGTTCTTTCAGCTTAAATCCTGCATCCTGAAACATTCTCATTACCTCAAATGACATTGGAATCATACAGCCTTTTTGTCGTGTATCTCCCATAAGGACTGCACAAAATTTATCTTTTTTGAGAACTCGGTAGCTTTCGGCAGCTACCTTTTTCATTTCCTCAAGAAAATCTTTAACCTTTAAGTGCGACAAATCCTCGGGAATATCCTCGCTGTACTTGATAATATCAGCATACGGCGGATGTGTGCATATTAAATCGACGCTTTCATCGGGAATAAAATCCAATTTTCGAGCATCACCTTTGCGTACGTACACCTTTCCATCTGCACCTTCGTGTTCAAAATCGACTTTTTCTTTGCAACGATCGAGTGCAACATCATTTACATCTACACCGATAATATTCCGGTTAAGAAGCTTCGCTTCCACAAGAGTTGTTCCTCCACCGGCGAATTGATCTAACACCAAATCTCCTTCATTGGAATAACGGAGAAGAATATTTCGAGGAATATACGGAGACCAGTTTCCCCTCCATCTAGCATCATGAGTTGCCCAATCACCACGTTTCGGGAATGACCAATGCGTAGTCATTTCCAACTCAAAATCGTCAGGCTCCCATTTCGTTATCTTTTTTATCGGCACTATATAAGCCCCATTTCTATAAGACGGTTATATAACATATTCCTACCCGACCAATTCCAATATGTAATATCCTGTTCTATAAATAACCACTTAATAGCAAGCAAAATTATTGCTATAGGTCTAAATTTTCCGTCTCCATCTGGAAAGACAACATCTTCCAATCCCTCAAAGCTATAATCCTTGACTTGAAAAATATTGTTTATTTGTAGCACAACCCTATCATATTCTTTTGCATAATTGCTTTTTACATATTCTAATGTTTGAAATATATCGTTATGCGAAGGATTGTTATATCTTTTGTTCCTTTTAAAATACATTCCATGAATATTTACTGTAAAATCAAAACCCTTATTCAAACCGGTCGGCCTTTTGATTACTATTGAATATTCATTGTAGTGCTCTACAGTATAATGATATCTGGAACAATTTTCACCTTGACCGGTTCCGGGCTTTTCTGAAACAAACAAGAGTGCTACTTCTTCTCTGATAGCTGTTCTGTTATTTGATTTAAGACTGTATTCTATATTATGCAATGCCATATTAGCCTCCATATGCTTTTCTTACATCATATACGAATTGCTTTTGAAAATAAAAAGCGTGATTTTTATTTGATACATATCTACCGTAAATATTTGAATATATCGGATGATAATTACCGTTTTTATCTCTTGCATCTTTACTTCTAACCTGAATATGCATACCGTTTGAAGTATGTATAAACCCGTCTCTCGATGTTTCAATATGCGCTTTTAACTGTTCGCAAACAGAGTAATAATCCTCTTCCCAAATATGCAAAAGAGAAGAAAACTCCGGCTTCGCCAAATCAATATGTATTGCATCAAGGAACATCCAGCTATGCGGGTCTCCAACTTTACAGACAGGCACATACAACATATTGCTGATTTTTTCATATAAATGCGTTTCTTCAAACGGCTTTTCAGCTATAAGCTCATCAATAACGCTTAAAATCTGCGTGATAAAAACAGTCTCCAACGGTTTACCTGTGGCGTCACATTTATTGCTTTTAAGTTCACCATCCTCAAAGTCCAAATTCGCACTATCTAAAGTTTTTCCTAATGCAAGTTCAAGCAGTTGTCCTGTTTTTCCTTTGTTGCAAATGATTGATTCAAAATCATCCTCGTTAAACAGTTCCGAAAAAGGAATACCGCAAATATCTCGAATCTGCTCTTGTGCATCTTTTAATTTCATAACAATTCCCCTTTCCAAAGAGATAACACCGTGGCTTTTTACCACGGTCAATAAGTATTAGTTAATTTAATCTTAATATCAATAATTTGTAATCAAAAGTTCTTTAATTTTTCCTCTTCCTTTGCTTTTGCTGTTAATAGCTCTGTTCGCCGATACTCGATTTATATTGAGTTCAGAATACAAGTTATCAAAAAATTCATCATTTTCGTCTACATTCTTCGGGTCTGAATTACTTGCCATTACTTTAGCTGTTTTGAGCGATTTAATAAAAACAGCCAATCTAATCTGATCTTCATCAATAAAATCATCAGCATTATATGAAGTAAATTCAGATGTCTTTGTAAGCGGTCTGTAAGGAGGATCAAAATATACAAATGTACTTTTGTCAACTACTTTCTCAATACATGTGTAATCTCCCGTCAGAATAGTAACGCCTTGCAAAAGCTCCGATGTTTTTTTTAGGTTATCAACATCGCAGATCTTCGGATTTTTATACGCGCCCATCGGCACATTATATAATCCTTTTCTGTTCACTCTATATAAGCCATTAAAACAAGTTTTATTCAGATAAATAAACAATGACGCCCTTAACAATGAATTATTTTCATCGGATTTTTGAATTTCAGCGTTAAACCGCTCTCTTTGCTGATAATAATATTCTTTTCTTTCCGCATCATCTCTTTTAAGATGTTCTTTTTCATACTTCATCAGCAATTCTATGAGAGGATTCACATTTTCTTGAATGACTCTATAAGTATTTATAAGTTCGACATTCGTATCGCATATATAAACTTCATCCATCGCATACGTGTTCAGAATATCAAACAACACAGCCCCTGCTCCAACCATAGGTTCACAATATTTTCTTATTGTTGTTCCCATTCCGTTAGGATAGAATTTCCTTATTGTTGTTAATAATTGCCCTTTTCCTCCAGCCCATTTTACAAAAGGTTTTGCCGGATTTTTTTTATCATATCTTATTGTTCTGCCGTCAACAGGTTTTGCAGCATCTTTTGGTATTATCCACATATTACCGAGCATAGCGATATTCGGGATTCTGTTTTCTTGACATAAAGTTATAACTCTTCTATGCGATATACACCATTTTTCAGCAGCCTCACCGGCGGTCATATAATCAAGCATTCTATCACCTCGTGTATTTCCATTTTATTATATTCCATATATGGAATAATAGCAATATCACTTTTACACAAAAATCAAATACAAATCGGTGTACTTTATACAATGCCGACTGAAAGCTATTTTTAGGATTATGTTGCTTCTGTTGAGACTAAACTGATTATGTGCTATAATAAAACAAACATAATTATAGGAGTATGTACTATATGAATAAAACCGCTGACCGATATTTTGATTTGGCTTTTAATTATCATATTTCCGCAGTAATACTATACACAAATCTATTCGAATCACCGTACCTTTATAATCCGACTGCATTTTTATTGAGACATTGCGTAGAATTGTTGCTTAAAGGATTGATAATCAGAGAAACCCAAAAAGCAAGAAGAATCGCCGCAACTCGAATTGCGATATACAACCGAAAATTGAACAATATACATTCTCCACTTGAACTTTGGAATTACTTTAAAGATATTTATTCTCTATCAGAAGAAGATATGGAAATTCTTGATAAAGCAATTAAAAAGTTAAACAAAAAGGACGAGATATCAACCCGCTATCGATATCCATATAAAAAGAACGGTCGAGCCGTGCCGATCGAACCAGTCACATTTGATGTTTCAGATACGTTCCCCGATTTGGCAGACGGAATCCCATACATTATTCAAACATCATCAGAAACGAAAATAATCACCAAAGGTTCATCTTTATTATTAGATATGAAAGCGCTCTTTGATGCCGTAGAAATTCTTTTTAAGATTTCCGAACAATCTTAACCTATTCAAATTCGTATTTCTTTGTTTACTGCGGTGCAAATTTTGAGTGGTGTGGCACTATAAGAAAGGGGTAAAAAGGAGCAAAAAGTATGTAAAATAAAGAATTATGTTTTTTCATTAAAGACTTGACTTTTAGGATTTAGCAAGGTACAATACGGACAAAAATGATGTACAATGCAGATAATAAAAATGAGTGTGTTTAGATATAAAAAGGCTGGTGCTTGGGGTTGAGCATCAGCCTTTTAGATTTTTACAGCATCAAATTATCGGCATATATAATATAGTAAGCGACAGAAAATTCATAGCATCAATAAAGCATCAAAAAGCCACGGCCTTATTTGGAAAATTGCTGTAAATGGCTAAACAGAGCCATTTGTAAAGCTTGTTTTGGGTTCTTCAACAGCCACTCCAAAACCGCGTGCCGAGGGTTCAAGTCCTTCTGCCCCTGCCAAAAATAGAAACGGATGCCGTAAGGTGTCCGTTTTTATTTTTCGTTAGTGTAAATGGCTTAAATCCGAGGCACGCGGAGCGTGCTGGGCAACGCTTGCGACCGCCGCCGGTGGCGGATAAAGGGAGCAAGGGTTGGCGTAGCGGTCGAAATTGCGCGGCGCTCCAAGCCGCAAAGCAATTTCGGGCACCGCAAGAGGGGTTGCGAAGCAACTTCAAGTCCTTCTGCCCCTGCCAAAATCAGGAAGAGTCGCTTTTGCGGCTCTTTTTGATTTTCGTGAGAAGTTTGAAGGACTTGAACCCGTGAGGGTCTGAGCGTTTAGAAAACAGTCCGGTGGACTGTTTTTAGCGAAGAGCGTGAGGCGGGTACTGAAATCCATTGGATTTCGGTCGCCGAGCGGAGAGAAAATGCAAAGCATTTTCGGTCAAGTCCTTCTGCCCCTGCCACACCAAAAGCCTTGAAACAGCGTGGTTTCAAGGCTTTTTCTTTGTTCTTCTAAGAGTGGCACAAGGTCTTGCAAACTGCATTTTGACACTCAAATTAAGCGTCAATTTCGCATCTGTTGCCATCTGTTACATCATCAATATAGCATCAATTTGTATCAACAATCATTCTGATTTAAAAGTCAGAATATAATCTTATTGTAGATTTTAAAAATGGAGTAAACTTGTATACACATTTCAGTTGAGTTATGGTATGATTTCTTTAACAAATATAAAAGATTGAGGATGCATCTGATATGAGTAATGAAATAGATGAAAGACGAGATGACGCTTTACAAACGATGATAAATATTGAGTGTCTTCCCTCTATGCCCGAAATAGACTTGAGTGCAAACAGTATAACAAAAATTTCACTTTCAAATCTTTCTGCACTTGGAGTAGCTTTTCAACCACTAGCTGATACAGTTCAAACTGTTATTAGTGGTAGCGGAAAATCTGGCATCTATTTTGTAAACACAATGGGAAAGCAAATGCATAATTTTAATGGTAGTAAAGAGTTCCTTGGCTCTCTTAAAGGAACCAACGGTACTGTCGGCGGTGGACAAGCCAGACTAACGCAGTTACCTTGTGATCCAACTATGCTTTTTATGGCAGCGGCACTCATAAATATTGAGAAAAAATTAGATACCATTCAAGAAACAGGGGAAGAAATTTTAGAGTTCCTGGAAGAAAAAGAGCGTGCAACATTGCAAGGGAATTTGAATGTTCTAAATGATATAATTACAAATTTTAAATACAATTGGAACAATGAACAATATAAAAATAATAAGCACATCTTGGTACAACAAATTAAAAAGGAATCCGAAACCAGTATCATTTTATATCGCGACCAAATTTCTAAAAAACTGCAAAAGCGTTCTTTTATCCACGTAAACCAAGAAGTAAAAGATACTTTAAAAAATCAAAAAACACACTTTAAAGATTATCAATTGGCTTTATATTTGTACGCATATTCAACCTTCTTAGAAGTTGTGTTGCTTGGAAATTTTAATAAGGAATATTTAAAAAGTGTTGAAGAACGCATTTCCGAATATTCCTACCAATACCGCATTCTGTATACTGAATGTTATGATTTAATGGAACAATACTCTCAATCTTCTGTGCAGTCAGGCATCTTGAATGGAATTGCAACTGCAAGCAAATTTGCGGGGAATACCATTGCTAAGATACCTGTAATTAGTGATTCACAATTAGACGAAAATTTAATAAAAGTTGGAAGTAAATTGCAAAAACAAAACAAGAAGAAAACAACGGATAAATTAGAAGAATTTGCACAAATGAGATGTAATGTCATAGTGCCGTTCATTGAAAATATTCATACAATTAATGTTATCTACAATGAACCGAACCTCTATCTATTTGATAAATAAATTTTTCTTTGTTTACAGCAGCGCAAATTTGGACCGCCGAGGGTTTTGCTTCGGCGGTCTCAGCTTGTCGAAAAAAGTCCTAAATCTCAAATGTGAAATCTGCTCCCAATCCTTAAGCTGAGGGGAGTCGAACCCGATATGGTTTAAAATGCCCTATTTCCGCTGAAACTGCGTTAAAAATCTCGGCATACGGCAGTA
>ERZ808028.1824-NODE-1824-length-11702-cov-11.414022_pt1 | contig 11702 bp, 13 predicted proteins | sample MGYA00380184_ERZ808028 | MGnify/ENA primary metagenome ERZ808028 (study PRJEB31490, sample SAMN06133397) | mouse gut metagenome | isolation source: J8_1 | host: mice | place: China: Chengdu | collected 2015-05 ...
ACCTCCTTGTGATAGTACAAAGAGAGTATATCAATCAGTTGAGAAAGATTCACTACGGTATGTTTTGTGTCGCTTACTTTATTTCCGTTACCTGATTAGTATTATGCCCGTTTTTTCGGGCGTATTGCTGCTGATTGAAAGTGTCGTATACTTTATAGCTGCCTTGTGTGCGGAAAGCAGACTGAAAGCTCTATTAGTCATTCTTTCCCTGCTTGTTGCGGGCGGCGGCATGGCACTTGTGATATTCACTTTTGGATTTGGCGGCTTAGAGCCATTTGCAAAAATTTTCAGTGGTCTATTATTTTTATCATGCGTAATTGAATTACTGCTTGGACTGATTTATAGAAACAAGAACAATGGAGGTACAAAATGAACTTATTGGAAGTAAATTCTATCTGTAAAACCTATGGCGAGGGGGAAACCGCCGTTCACGCACTCAAAGAGGTAAATTTTTCTGTTTCTAAGGGTGAGTTTGTTGCAGTTGTCGGAGAGTCCGGCTCTGGAAAAAGCACGCTTCTCAATATGATCGGTGCGCTGGATACGCCGACTTCGGGCAAAGTGTTTATTGACGGAAAAGAAATATTTACATTGGAAGATGAAGAACTTACAATTTTTCGCCGCAGGAATATCGGGTTTATTTTTCAGGCGTTTAATCTCATACCTGAATTGAATGTTGAACAAAATATTACATTCCCTTTGCTGCTTGACTATAAGAAGCCTGATCTTGCTTATTTAGAGGAAATATTAACCGTACTGAATTTACAGGAACGGCGGTATCATCTCCCCCGGCAGTTATCAGGCGGACAACAGCAGCGTGTGGCAATCGGCAGGGCATTGATTACCCGCCCTATGCTGATCTTAGCGGACGAACCGACCGGGAACCTTGACACACAGAACAGTAATGAAGTCATTGCGCTTTTGAAAAATGCGTCCAAACGGTATGAACAGACAATCATTATGATTACGCATAACAGGAGCATTGCTTCTACCGCTGACCGGGTACTGCAAGTGTCGGACGGTATCATAACAGATTTCGGGAGGTGCGGCGAATGAAAGGCTATCTTGGTCTTGTTTCAGAATATGCAAAAGTCCATAAGAAGAAAAACCGCCTTACCATTATCTGCATTGCTATTTCTGTCATGCTGGTAACGGCAATTTTCGGAATGGCAGATATGAGCCTGAAAGCCCAAAAAGAGGAAGCCATACGGCGGTATGGAAACTGGCATACGATCATTTCTAATATCCCTTTAGAAACAGCGGACGCTATCAGCAACCGAAAAGACGTGTCTGTTTCCGGCTTTTTGGGTATGGCTTCCAGTACAACCTATCAGGGAAAAGAATTGATTATCCAAAGCAGCAGCGAGGAACTTGCGAAACAAATGAATTTATCAGTTACCGAGGGACATTACCCTGTTTCGGAAACGGAAGCATTGTTAGACAGGCAGGGCTTGGAGCAATTCGGGCTGTCTATTGGAGATACGATTGAAATTGTATATAGTGACGGGCAGACAAGGCAATATCAGATTTCAGGCACTTATGGCGATTTTTCCAGTTTGCAGGGAACAGACGCACACGGATTACAACTGGCAGAGGGTGGGCTGCGCTTCCTGCCGGAAACAGAATATCAGGAATATAATTATATCCAATTTAAGAACGGAACCAATATCAACCGTGCAAATGAAGAAATAAAAGCTGAATTTTCCCTGACAGATGAACAGATTTCTACAAATGTTATGCTTCTTGGCTTAATGGGGCAAAGCAAAGACACTACCATGCTGGAAGTCTACCTTACTGCGGCAGTTCTTTTTGTCCTTGTTGCCATGACTGGAACATTTATGATTGCCAGCAGCTTTAATATGAGCATTTTGGAGAGGACACAGTTTTTCGGCTTATTGCGCTGTCTTGGAGCTACAAAACGGCAGATTAAACGGTATATTCGCAGGGAGGGATTATTATACTGCCTGAAAGCAATTCCCGTCGGGTTACTTTCGGGGAGTGTCATTCTATGGATTGCTGTTTATGTATTAAATGCGATTAACTCACAATATCTCCCGGAAATGCCGCAGTTTCAATTCAGCTTCCCCGGCATATTAGCGGGGACGGTAATAGGTGTTTTTGTTGTGATGATTGCGTCAAGTTCCCCGGCTAAAAATGCCGCAAAGGTATCTCCGCAAACAGCCGTAACAGGAAATATCAATCAGACTGCTCACCAAAACTTCAAAAAAGCGTCCAATACAAAAGCATTTCATGTAGATACGGCTATGGGACTGCGCCACGCCTTTTCTAACAAGAAAAGCATGATTTTGATTGCGGGTTCTTTTGCGATCAGTATTACCCTGTTTTTGTGTTTTACCATATTGATTACGTTTATGAACCATGCGTTAAGTCCCTTGAAGCCTTATGCGCCGGATTTGACGGTAGAGGGAAATGAACCACATATTTCTCTGCCCCATTCCCTGAAAGGAGAAATAGAACAGCTTCCGGGAACGGAAAAAGTATATGGGAGAATGTTTTGCACGGACATTCCCGCAAATGATAAAAAAGGCTCCAACAGGGCAACTTTAGTTTCTTATGATGAACCTCAATTTTCATGGGCAAGTGATGTGTTGATTTCCGGGGATATTGAAAATGTTCAGAATGGAAACGGCGTTTTAGTGGATTATGGCTATTCACAGGAATTTCATTGGGAGATTGGCGACATTATCACGTTGGACATAAACGGCACAACGCATGAAGCGACGGTTTCCGGCATTGTATCTGACGTTCCGCTGGATTCTTCCAATGGGGAGTGGATTATTGTCTGTTCCGAAAATACGTTTACCGCTTTAACGGGTATTACTGATTATAAGATTATCGAAGTTCAGACAAGTACAGACATATCCGGGCAGATCAGGAACCTGATTACTTCTGATATGAAACTGCTTGATATGCGGCAGCACAACGAGGAAGTACGCACCGGATATTTTGCTATGGCGGTCTTTGTCTATGGATTTCTGATCGTGATTGCACTGGTGGCTTTAATCAATATTATCAACACGGTCAATGCGAGCGTTTCCAGCAGGATCAATCATTATGGTGTCATGCGGGCAGTCGGAATGTCGGGGAAACAAATTCAAAAGGTAATACGGGCAGAAGCCGCAGCTTACGCTATCACTGGCAGTATTGCCGGGGCTGTATCAGGGTTATTCCTGCACCGCTTTTTCTTTGAAATGCTTATTACTTCTAATTGGGGGCAGGAATGGGAACCGCCGTTATTGGTTCTTGTCGTAGTAATTTCTGCGGCAATCCTGACTACATTTATTGCTGTCATTGCACCGTCCCGGAAGATTAAAAAGACAAGCATTGTCAATGTAGTAAATGCGGGGTGACTGACCATGAAAAAAATCTTAATCGTAGATGATTACCCTGATATTTTAGAGGGATTAAGCTATATTCTGAAAAACCATTATGAAGTAACGACCGCTGGAAGTCTGACAGAAGCCAAAAAGGAAGTGTCAACCACTGTATTTGACGTAATTTGCTCTGACTATGCTATGCCGGACGGAACCGGGCTTGAACTGTTAGAATTTTGCAGACAGGAAAAGTTTTCTATGCTGTTTATCCTTATGTCTGCTATGCGGGAAGAACGTATTGTTATGGAAGCAAAATTGCATGGTGCGGTGTTTATGGAAAAAACGGACAGCGATCTGATTTCGTTTCTTCGAGAAAATGCCAACTAAAAAATTCATATATAATTATATTCCCTGCCGCACGACGGCAAAAGAAAAAAAGCCGTCGTACAGCAGAGGTATTTTCACACGTCTATTCATACACGGCGGCTTTTGAGAGATCAAAGCCGCCGTTTCTTTTTTATCTTCTCAAGGAATGACGCGGTTTCACTGTTAAAAGCGGCGGCTAAAGGAGGTAGCCGCCATGAAGCACATACCGTATCGACAAAATCCGACGGTCATTGACATATCAAAAAAAGCCCGTCCACCGCCGGGGGAAATTCTACCCACGAATATGAACTGTCTAATCAACTGAATACTGCTTACAATTCCTCTGCGCCCGTCTGCAACTTTGTAGACGGGCGTTTTGTGTTCCCCCGGCAAAATTTTTTCAAAAAGTTTGCAAAATCACCACCTATTCGGGGGTGCGCGGTTTTGAGGGTTTATGAAAGGGGACATCAGAAAAAATCACCCGCTTTCGCGGCTGCGAAAGGAGGTGAGAACATGAATGAACCGAACCGTACCCAATGGCAAATCCGTTGTGCTTTTAATGGCTTTTGCAAACAGGCATTGAAGCGCGAAGCAATGAACGCCCACAGGGACACAAAGCGGCAGTAGTCAAGGGAAGTAACATTCTCCGACCTGTCACCACTGGAAGAAAGCCAGCTTGTTACCTACGACAGATATTTTGCAGATGATGAAGCTGAACAGTCTTTCATTATTGCGGAAAAAGAGATAACCGCAAAGCTGCTTGCCGAAGCCCTGCGGAGCTTGCCGGAAGAAAAGCGCGAAACTATCCTGCTGTATTATTTCTTCGATATGAGCGAAACCGAGATTTCAAGGCTCGGCAACATTCCGAGGACAACAGTGAAGTATCGCCGCAACAGCTCTTTTGAGCTACTAAAACGCTATTTGGAGGAACGCGCCTATGACTGCACAGACTGGTAACAATGAAAATGCCGAACGCGGCTTGTTACCCTACCCGGTAATCATAGCCGCAACAAAGGGCGACCCGGAACTGTGTGCTTTCCATGGCAAATTTCCCCAGCACCATTTCCGGGTGTGTGACAAAATAACTGTTTACGGAATATCCCTCCGGCGTGGTGCCAAGGCTCACCCATTCCGGCTGCTCCAGGGACGCCCTGTCCCTTTTTTGGAAAAATAAGATATCCGCCACCGTTTGCCGCCTGCACGGAGTACTTCGTCCACCACACTGGCAGGGACTGTGATCTCCCCGGCATACAGCGCCTGCACACGCTCCTCGATCTCACGGATCTGCTGCTCCACAGTAGGAAATCTGTCCTTATGCAACAAACGCTGCCACGCTTCGCGAGCCAGCTTATTGTAAGAAAAAGCAGGGGATTTCATTTCCCCTGCCCTGTCTGTTCCCTGTTCTGTTCCCCCTCCGCTTAACTGTAGACCAGTTCCTGTAAGACGCTCTCCTCCGCCATGGCTGTCAGGCTGTTCATATGGGCTGCCCACGCCAGCTGGTCCTTCCCCTTGTCCGGCGCCGGATATTTCTCCAAAAGCCTCTCTACCAGAATCTCCATCCTCTCCGTAGCCGCCTTCTCTATCTCCGCCAGGTGCCCGTTCAGTTCCCCCGACAGCATCATTCCCTGATACCAGCCCGCCCGGTTCTCCTTTAAGAACGTCTTCCGCAGCATCCCGTATTTCCCGATGGGTTCCTGCTTCTCCCCTATCGTCAGGTCCGGGATCAGGTAATCCCCCTCCCAGTGGTATGTCAGTTCCATCTCCGGTTCCTCCCTTCCCGCTTTCATTTTCACGCTTTAAAGTGTTAAATTTATTATAACCTGTATTTATACGGTTTTCAAGAGCTTTCTGTTCTTCTTTCAGACAAATCTTTTTCACCGTCCGCCCGATCCCCATAAGGACTGGCTCCGTAAGGCTGCTTGCGGCATTCCCTAAAACAGAGAGGACCGCAAGGGAATTAAAATCCGTAATGCCCGCGAAATCCTCTTCTTCAAGGTATTCCATGGGGTCTAAGCCGCACCGGACAGATACAGCATAAAAGATGCTGTTTGTTACAAGTTCCCTGAAGCTTACCCTGACAGTATCTTTTTCTTTTCGTTGGCTACACGCTGTTTTGCCTGTTGTAATACCTGTAATGCTTTTTCTAAGTTTTTACTTGTGTCATTTTTGCTCTCGATCATCTTGATACCTCATTCTTTCTGTGCTGTGTTATTAGTTTCTGAAATTAAAAAAGGTAGCTGATTGTCTGTTAAGATAATCGCTACCTAAAGGTAAACAATATTCAATTTTTTTATTTCTTAATTTTTCCCCGACAAATTGGAATTCCTTGAGTAAAGTTATGGATATATTTCTTTTGCATTAGCTGGTAGTTTCCTTACATGATGCAAAAAACTCAAGCTATTTTCCGCTTGTTCAAAATCGTATACAAATTTCTGTTTTTTACTAAGTTCTACCGCCGTACTTTGAAATAAATCACACATTTCAAAAACAGAATTCCATATTGATTCAATTTCTGCGATGGAGTATGTTGCAAGAAATTGTCTATACGTTTCTTCCTGTAAATATTTTTTGAAATATTTACAGGACTTTCCTGCACTAACAGAAAAATTATTTTCTATACCCATTTTCCATTCTAACAGGCGTTTTAAATGCGGTCTCAAGACGAAATTTATCACATCCATAGCATAAGGAAGTTCATTACGCCATAATCCTTTTGCCACATTATTCAAGCACCACCAAAAATCTGAACAAGTACATTTAAATTCAATTTCCCTAGGCTCTTTGACCCAGTATCTTTCATCCGTGGTTTCTTGTGGATATGGCACAATGCCATCTTTATCCACTAATATTTGATACAATTCAAGATTTGCAAGAGCATTTTCTTTGGTACATACATGTAAGTCCATCCTATTTCCATCTGCAAATTGTATCTGCCAACCATAACAATTCTCTACATCCGATGGATAAAACACATTATCCTCGGGATAATGCATGTACAAAATCTTGCCAAAATTATTTATCCATTCCTTGTCTTCACGAAATGGTTTTGTAGTTGTTACAATATACACAATATCATAATCTTGAAAAATATCCTTTGGAGCATTTGGATTTGTACGAGAGCCTTCAATATATGCAGCCCTAATATTTTCTTCCTTAAAAGCAATATCTTTTATCAAAGATATCATTTCTGCCTCTGTGCGCATTTTCATTCCCTCCCTACAATTTATAGTTCAATGTCAACTTGATATTCATCATCAATAAGAAGATAGTTAACCTTGTAAATTTGACACTGTTCTAATATCTTGGCATTATCTCGGAGTACTGTTTCTATCGTACAGCTCTCATCATCCATTCTATTTTCCACAATACTTGCATACTTTTTTATATCACCAAAATGATTCATAATATATTTATTGCTCATAACTAAGCAATAATATTTTATATTTTTCAAATACTCCGTTCCAAAATCTTTCGACCACTCAAAAGGAATATAACATCCTTCTACAATAAGATTCTGCTCATTCTCAATAGCTGTTTTTATCATTTCAGACACAATAGGCCATAAATAATCTGTTAGTGCTTTTTCATCACTAACAGGGGTAAGTATAGTATTCCCACTACGAATCAACCCCATTTTTAAATGGTCTATGCATAAATAAGGGTATTTATATTTTTCAAGTAGTTTTTGAGCAAGTACTGTCTTACCTGTATGAGATGCTCCTGTTACCAAAATAATCATTTGATTACTCCTCCAATCTAATTGAATAAATCCTAATTTATTCAATTGTTCAATTCCCTTATTTTATCACAAACACCCACACAATTCCATTAAATTTTGCTTAAACTTCCTTTGCCCTATTCTTTGCAATCATCATCTGCCTTGCCCGTTCCCTCTGCTCAGTGCTGACTGCCCTCGGCTTGCGGTAGCTGACATAAGACTTCGGAAAGGAATAGGTCTTAGATACCTCATCCTGCCCTGTCAGCTTGTATGTGTCGGGAAAGTCGGCAACAAGCGTGTCAAGTTTCCGCATGACTGCCTTATCCCTTGTATAAAGGGTGGCGGTCTGTTCTCCTGCGTTGTAATTGAGAATACTTTCCTGCTCGTATCTTGAAAGTTTCATAACGTCATATCCCCCTTTCCTTTGCTGTGGGTTCTGTGCTGTTTTCCCTCGGCAACTGTCGGCTGTTTTGCCTGTTCCTTTGCTTTGGCTAATCTTGTCTTTATGGAATGGTCATGCTCGGTCAGTTTCCGTCTTTTGGTGGTGGCTGTCAGTTCCGCACACGTTTCATCTGACAGGGCATTTAATTTCTTCAATGTGTCGCTTACAATCTGCTTTGTATCGCTGTCCTTTACCTGCGGAAGAATAGCGGATAAACTGGCGCACGTTTCCGCTTTGTTCTGCTCCCCAAACTGATAAATTAAGTTGATTTCATCAGCGTTAAAAGGTATCTGAAAATTTGCGCCCTCACATAAACGCTCCACGCCCACGCACTTAGGGAGATTTCTTGTCAGTTCGTAATTATCCCTCGCTGTGATTGTTCCATGACTGTCGGTCTGCCTTACCTCAACTTCGCACTGGCTTTTCTGTTCCAACACAAGCCACTGGTATTTGTCATTTTCTTTGGTAAATACGCTTTGATGCGCATTGGAGATTGGATTGCGGTGATAAAAAATATTTGAAGCACATGGAGAATTATTTGGACAGCTTTGAAAACCGTCTTCAGGAGCGCAGGCATATTACCCATGACCTGGGTTTTTTATATACCCTTTCCTGTGTGGCCGGTTATAAACTGACAGGTAACAGGAGGGCGGAGAAAACTGCCAGGAAAGCGGCTGGGATGCTGGCCCGTCGCTATAATGAAAAGGGAAAATATATTCAGGCCTGGGGAGAAATGGGAATCGGTTATCCCGATGTTAAAATTATTATTGATACTATGCTGAATTTGCCGCTGCTCTACTGGACGGGTGAGGCAGATAAGTTGGAAATAGCCAAAAACCATGCTGTGACAGCGGCGGATTATCTAATCCGTGGGGACTATACCTCCTATCATACCTATCTGATGGATCCGGAAACCGGAGAGGCAATATGCGGAAAAACCCATCAGGGCTATGCGGATGAATCGACTTGGGCCAGAGGGCAGGCATGGGCGGTGTATGGTTTCGCGCTTTCCTATGCATACACGAGAGAAGAGCGTTTTCTTACTATTGCGAGAAAGACGGCGGAGGTGTTCATTGAAAATCTTCCAGAAGATTCTGTCCCTTATTGGGATTTTGCGTTTACGGACGACAATCCGGATCTGCGCGATACCTCTGCTGGCGCAATTTTTGTATGCGGCCTGCTGGAGCTTTGCAGTTTTGTGGAAGAGGAAGAGCAGAAACGCTATCATGGCATTGTGAATAAAGCTATGATGAGCATGTACGAGAATTATGCACTGAAATCCGAGAATACGAACGGAGTGCTGGGAGAGGGGGGGGGTACCACCGGGATGATGGGGCAAATGAATGTGTTATATGGGGAGACTATTTCTATATGGAGGCATTGACAAGAATTTTAATGGATTGGAAGCGTTATTGGTAGGGAGAATTATATATGATAAAGAAAAACATTTTTATTAAAAATCTGATAGGCAGGATGACTATGGAGCAAAAGATTGGTGCCATGCTTACCCTTGGTTTTGCTGGTACTGTGCCGAAAGCAAATATCTGCAAATATATTCGGGAATATCACTGCGGAGGTTTGCGATTAAGCTGCAGTGCCAGGGAATTTGGCAATTATGTGAATCCCAATGGCAATAAAATTGTGGTGAAAATCGAGAATAGTACCGGAATCCGTTTTAAGGGCAGTGCTCCTGTCTGCACTGCAAGCCAATACAAGTCTGTCCTGGATGAGTTGCAGGCCTGTGCCAGGAGAAGGCCTCTGTCCATTCCGCTTCATTTTTCCAGCACTGGATCCTGACAATACAGCAACTGTTTCCAAAAGGATTCTTACTGGATTATTGCGTGAAGAGATGGGATTTGAAGGTGTCATTGCGACAGACAGTATGACCATGGGTACTCTTTGGAAAAATAATGCCGGAGGGGGAGGAAGTTGAAGCGGGAAATGCTGCAAAATGATTCGTATCGCGAAGGAGAGCTTGCTGCTAAATATTTACTTGAGCTGGGGCATACAACCTTTGGCTTTGTACGAGGGGTTGACAATAATTTTGACAGTGCGGAAAGACTCAATGGATTTAGGGATGTATTAAAAAAAGCGGGGATTACCCTGGAAGAGGATTATATTCTGAAAGGAGAGTATGAGAGAGAGATTGCATATAATTCCGTGAAAGATTTTCTGGAGTTAGCTAAACCTCTTCCGGAAGCTATTTTTGCGGTACCAGGGAAAAGAAAAAGGCTGTATTGAAATACTGAATGGAAGAATTATTCCACGGGAATCCACATGCCTGCGGGAATAAGGGGCCGGAATTTCTTAACCAGAGAAATTCCGGCCTCTTGAGGCAGTCCGCTGTTTATTCCCGAATAGGCCAAGCAATGCAAAGCACCTATCCGATTTAATCTATAGCATTTCAATCAGCCGGTTTGCGGAGCAGGCTGTCTGCTGTTCTATTTCCTAAAGCCGCACAGCCTTTCATATTTATCCACAATCTCTTTCTGGGTTTTTCCGGCAATGAAATAGTAATCCATCATAGCCTCGTTTTCCGTGTAAAGATAGGAGCCGTAGGCCGGAATGTCACAGCAGATGGCAGGGTGATCGGTTGCCATAAGGATGCCGTAGCCTTTATCGGAGAAAAGGAAGGGCAGCCTTTGGGGCGCGGCCTGCGCCATGTCCTGGGACAGTTTGGGCGACGAATCCCGGGATAGAGACTTAACGGAGCCGCTGTGGGAGATATACCTGGCAGTTCCCCGAAGGGAAAGCCCGCTTTGATCCTCAGCCCCCATTCCGTAGAGGTTTTCTCCCTTCTGCCAGCTTAGGTAGAGCCAAATTCTGGATTTCCCGGCGGCCAATTCCTCGATTTGGCGGCTTTCCTTTTCCCGCTCCAAGAGCAGGAGCTTTTTATCCCGGGTAAAATAGCTGACGGCGCCTGTAGCCTTGCTGACTCGCAGGAGGACCTCGTCTGTGAGGAGTTCCACAAGGCCTCCGGAGCGGCCGCCCGGCTCCCGGTACATCCATGTCCTGTCCATATCCCGGAGGGCAATTTGGGAGTTTGCCCTTTCCGGAAGCTGGGGGCCTCTGGTAAAGCTGACCCGGACAATGGTATCCGTCACAGGGCATAAACGCAGCAGTCCATAGCGGCTCTGGATGAAAAGGCCGTCTGCCTGCTTGTTCACCCACCTGGCGGAAAGGTCAATCCTGGGGTGGCCTGCCGGACGGAGTTTTTCTGTGGCAGGCATGTCTCCGAAAGAAAAGGCCTGCTGGCCGGTTTTCATGGAGCCGGTTTTGGAGATACCGGGGTTTGTGGTGTATGGCTTTGTGATGCCAGGCGTTGCAAGGCTTCCGGCCTTTGCCTTGCTTCCCGGGATAATAGGTTTAGGGCCGGAGAGCAGGATGGTCTGGGAAGGCGGCTGTTTGACCTTGGGAACAGCCAGGGTGGCAACCACCTTTTTCCGGGGCGTAACGGGGGCGGGCGCGGCTGGTTTCGGTGGAGAAGCTGCGGCTTTTGTTTCCGGGGCGGCTGCCCGCGTCATATTTTCCGCCGACGATTCGTTCGCCGTCTGCGCCGTATTTCCCGTCAACGCTTTGTCCGCCGCCCGCGCCACGTTTTCCGGCAGCGGATCGGCGATCAGCCCGGTGAGGCTGCCGCTGTGGAGCACACACAGCTCATGCAGGGCTCTTGTGGCCGCCACATACAAAAGCTTGGCGTGGCCGTCGTCCACGGGATATTCTTCCCGGGTTGGATTCAGGATCAGTACGGCGTCGAATTCCAGACCTTTGGTGTACTCCACCGGAAGTACCAGGATGCCGCTGCCAAACACTGCCTTTTCCAGATCATTTTCCAGTACGGGAA
>ERZ808028.1829-NODE-1829-length-11661-cov-5.669717_pt1 | contig 11661 bp, 8 predicted proteins | sample MGYA00380184_ERZ808028 | MGnify/ENA primary metagenome ERZ808028 (study PRJEB31490, sample SAMN06133397) | mouse gut metagenome | isolation source: J8_1 | host: mice | place: China: Chengdu | collected 2015-05 ...
GGAAGGGGTTGCATTTGCCCTGCGGGATTCCTTCGAGGTGGCAAAATCACTGGGTATCAAAATCGAGCGGACAAAGATCTGCGGCGGCGGTGCAAAGAGCCCGCTGTGGAAGAAGATGATCGCCAATATACTTGGTATCAAGGTGGATGTGATCGAGAGTGAGGAGGGTCCGGGCTACGGCGGCGGTATGCTGGCAGCGGTTGGATGCGGAGAGTTTGCGTCCGTGGAAGAGGCGGCTGCAAAACTGGTGAAGGTTGTGGACACGGTGGAACCCGATCCGGAGCTGACCGCGAAGTACGAGGCAAGATACCAGCAGTTCAAAGAGATCTATCCGGCATGCAAGCCGATATTTGATATCATAAAATAGGAGGGAGAACTATGGAAATCAAAAAAGTAACGGACGCCGCTTTTCGGAAATACGGCAGGGTGATCTCTGAATTCGATTTTTCCGAACTTGTGGCAAAACTGGCGGAGACGCCGCTTCCTGAGGGCGTGGTTTATGAACCCTCGGTAGAGATACTGGAAGCGCTGCCGCTGAAGGAAAAACTGGAAACGGCATATTACGGGGAGCTGCCGATCCAGATCGGCTACTGCAACGGCCACAATCATCTGTTGAACGCAGTGGAATACCACCGTTCTTCGGAGGTGGATATCGCGGCGGATGACCTGATCCTGCTTCTGGGAAGCCAGCAGGACATCACAGACGACTACGCTTATGAGACTTCTAAGATAGAAGCATTCCTCTGCCCGAAGGGGACAGGCGTGGAACTTTACGCGACGACGCTCCACTATGCGCCCTGCAGTGTGGGGGACAACGGCTTCCGCTGCGGTATCGTACTGCCGAAGGATACCAACCTGCCGCTTGACAAAAAGCATGAAGGCTACGAGGACGCGCTGATCACCGCTAAAAATAAATGGCTGATCGGACACGCTGAGGGAGGTCTCGACGCAGGAGCGCACATCGGACTGATCGGGGAAAATGTCTCCGTATAAGACACATGTCTATCTATATTATTAAGTGAAAGCAACAGCCAGCCGGGGGAGAATGTAATTTTCCTCCTGGCGTCCGGCATAACCAATTAATACATATAAATCATAAGGAGGAACAACTATCATGAACAACATTCCGAAAATCAAACTGGGTATCGTAGCTGTCAGCCGTGACTGCTTCCCGGAGAGCCTTTCCGTAAACAGGAGAAAAGCGCTTGTGGAAGCTTACAGGGCAAAATATGACGCGGAAGACATCTATGAGTGCCCCATCTGTATCGTGGAGAGCGAGATCCATATGGTACAGGCTCTGGAAGATATCAAGAAAGCCGGCTGTAACGCGCTCTGCGTATACCTCGGCAACTTCGGTCCGGAGATATCCGAGACACTTCTCGCAAAACACTTTGACGGCCCGAAGATGTTCTGTGCGGCAGCGGAAGAGAGCCAGAACGATCTGGTAGGCGGCAGGGGCGATGCTTACTGCGGTATGTTAAACGCAAGCTATAACCTGAAACTGCGCAATGTTGGCGCATACATCCCCGAGTATCCGGTGGGAACAGCGGAAGACTGCGCTGATATGATGAATGAATTCCTGCCCATCGCGAGAGCGTTGGTTGGGCTTTCCGAGTTAAAGATCATCAGCTTCGGTCCGAGGCCGCTTAACTTCCTCGCCTGCAACGCGCCGATCAAACAGCTCTACAATCTGGGCGTAGAGATCGAGGAGAACTCCGAGCTGGATCTGTTTGAGGCGTTCAACAAACATGCCGGCGACGAAAGAATCCCTGCAAAAGTTGCGGAGATGGCGGAAGAGCTGGGCGCGGGCAATAAGAAGCCCGAAGTGCTCGAGAAACTTGCGCAGTATGAACTGACGCTGCTCGACTGGATCGAGGAGCACAGGGGCTACAGAAAGTACGTTGCGATCGCCGGAAAATGCTGGCCTGCATTCCAGACACAGTTCGGCTTCGTTCCCTGCTATGTGAACAGCCGTCTGACAGGCATGGGCATCCCTGTATCCTGCGAAGTGGATATCTACGGCTGCCTGTCCGAGTTCATCGGAACCTGTGTCAGCAACGATATCGTTACGCTGCTCGACATCAATAACTCCGTGCCGGCGGATATGTACAAAGAGTCTATCGAAGGCAAATTCGATTACACGCATAAGGATACCTTTATGGGATTCCACTGCGGCAACACCTGCTCCAAGAAGCTCTGCTCTCACGAGATGAAGTATCAGATGATCATGGCGAGAAGCCTGCCGATCGAAGTGACGAACGGAACTCTGGAGGGAGATATCGTTCCCGGCGACATCACATTCTATCGTCTCCAGTCCACAGCGGACAGCAAGCTGCGCGCTTATGTGGCACAGGGTGAGGTGCTTCCGGTTGCGACGAAGTCCTTCGGCGGCGTCGGCGTATTCGCGATCAAGGAGATGGGCAGATTCTACCGCCATGTGCTGATCGAGAAGAACTATCCTCATCACGGCGCGGTCGCATTCGGCCATTACGGGAAACCCCTGTTTGAAGTATTCAAATATCTGGGCGTTCCGGTAGAAGATATCAACTACAACCAGCCGAAGAGCCTGCCGTATCCGACAGAGAATCCGTTCTGTTAATGCGTAGATGAAATGAAGTGACTGATCAGCTTGAAATAGTTCATTTTTATGAATGCGTTGGCAGATCTGTTACGGGATAAAAACCGTTTCTGCATAAACAATGTGCGGAAACGGTTTTTTTATGTTAATATAGAAGTTATGAAAAAAGAGAGCGTTTCCAATAAAAATAATTCTGCAAATAAAGCCTTCCGCATCATGCTGACAGGCTTTGTCATCATGTTTTTTGTGGCGCTTTTCTGCGCTGTCTATTTTTCCGTAAAAATGAAACAGGTGAGCGAGACCGATGCCCGGACTTACGAAATATATGATATGCACTATGCGTTTATCGCGGACGATGCGGAGAAGGAATTCTGGAATGAGGTTTATGCGGCGGCGGTGGAAGAAGGGGAAAAGGAGAATGTTTATGTGGAACGTCTCGGGGAAAACCTGAATGTAAATTACCAGACGGAGGATCTTCTGCGGATCGCCAACAATTCGTCTGTGGACGGGATCATCTTCTGCGGGGAGGACAATGAAGAGACAGTAAAACTGATCAATGAGGCAGTGAGTAAGGGGATCGCCGTGGTCTCCCTGCGGCAGGATATCGAGGACTCTGAGAGGCAGTGCTTTGTGGGCGTCAACAGTTATGACCTGGGGCTGGAATACGGAAAACAGATTGTGGAACTGGTGGAGCAGGAGGGGATGCAGAATCCCAAAATCTGTATTCTGGCGGATAACACGATGTCAGATTCTAAACAGAATCTGATCACTTTCGCGATCCGGGACTGCTTTTCCGAGGTCTGGCAGGGGGAGGAAAACCTGCCGGAGATGGAGATAAGGAAGATCGATACGTCGGATGCCTTCAGCGCGGAGGAGGCGATCCGGGATATTTTCATGGACAGCCAGAATCTGCCGGATATCATGGTCTGCCTGAACAGTGTTTATACACAGTGCACTTATCAGGCGGCGGTGGATCACAACCGGGTGGGGGAAGTGAAGATCCTGGGGTATTATTCCACGGATGCGATCCTGGACGCGGTGGAAAAGCGGATCATTTATTCCACGGTGCAGATCGATACGCAGGAGATGGGGAGCCAGTGCATCAGGGCGCTGACGGAGTACCACGAAAGCGGTTACACCAGTTCCTATGTGCCGATCAGCACGCAGGTCATCGGGAGTGAGGAAGCAAGAAAGCTGCTGCAGGAAGCGGAGGTGGAAGATGCTGGTGACTAAATGGAATAACGCCTCGATACAGATCAAGCTGACAGTTTCCTTTACCTTTACGCTGATCATCATACTGGTGATGAACCTGTTCATGTATGTGAACATAAACGCCATGACATCCCGTGTGGATGAGGTCTACGTCAGCAATGTGAACTTAAATGAGCTCTCTGAAGCGCTTCAGGTCCTGCATGAATCCGTCAGGGGATATCTGGACACGAAAAGTTCCGATTCGCTGGATTCCTATTACAGGGCGGATCAGGAGTACAGGGAACTTTTGGAGGGGCTGAATGAGCGCGTGGTAAACAACCAGATGAAGATCACGGAGAAAAACATCAAGGCTCAGTCTGAGACTTATCTGGAGACGATCTATGAGACGGTGCAGGCGAAACGCGGAAGGAATGTGGAGCGCTACAAAGCCTACTATGACGAGGCGACGGAAATCTACGGGGACATCCAGAACTGTATCTATTCCCTGAACAATGAGCTGTTTAAGAATAACTCCGGCAGTTATATGATACTGCTCTCCTCCCTGCGCTATATGGAGATCATCAGCACGGTGATCCTGGCAATGATCGGCTGCATCAATCTGGTCATGGTGTTTATGCTGACAAGGAATATGACAAGCCCCCTGATCAAACTTTCCAGAGCGGCAAATGAAGTGGCTGAAGGGAACTTTAATGTGGAGATCGAGGATGTGGAGAGCGGGGACGAGATCGGCGTTGTGTCGAGGGCTTTCCAGAAAATGGTCGCCAGCATCCAGAATTACATTCAGGAGATCAAAAACAGTATGGAGCGGGAAAGCCGCATGAAAGAAAAGGAGCTGCTGATGGAGAGCAGCATGCGGGAGGCGCAGCTCATGACGCTGCAGGCCCAGATCAACCCCCATTTTCTGTTCAACACATTAAATGCCGGCGCCCAGCTCGCCATGATGGAGGGCGCGGACAAGACCACGGAGTTTATCGAGAATATGGCGGATTTTTTCCGCTATAATATCAAGAAGATGAATCAGGATACCACAGTCGGCGAGGAAGTGCGTCTGGTGGATAATTATATCTATATTTTGAACGTGCGTTTCACCGGGGAGATCCATTTTGAGAAGGAGATAGACGAGAAGGTGCTGGATGTGAAAGTGCCCAGCATGATCCTGCAGCCGATCGTGGAGAATGCCGTAAACTACGGGATCCGGAATATCGGCAGGGAGGGGAAGATCAAGCTGACGGTCTATCAGAGGGAAGAGTTTATTTATCTCTCGGTGTGGGATAACGGGATCGGTATGAGTGAGGAAAAGATTTCCCAGATCCTGAAGGGGGAGCTGAAGGAAGTCGACTTAAAGTCCAACTCCAACGGCATCGGGCTCGGGAATGTGATCGAGCGGTTAAAGCTTTATACGGGCAGGGAAGATGTGATGGAGATCCGGAGCGCTGGGAGAGACAGGGGATCGGAGTTTGTGATAAAAGTGCCCGCATACACCTAAACGAATTATATAAATTATACTATACAAAGAGACGCCGAAAGGAAAAGTGAGGATATCGTATGTACAGGATTTTACTGGCGGATGATGAGGGGATCGTTTTAAACTCTCTGGAGTTTATCATAGAGAAGAATTTCAGCGGCAGCTATGAGCTGGAGACGGCAAAGACAGGGCTTGGTGCGATCGAGTCGGCGGAGCATTTCCGTCCCGATATCGTGTTTATGGACATTCAGATGCCGGGGATCAACGGTATAGACGCCATGCGGGAGATTCGTAAGTTTTCACCGAACGTGATCTTTGTGGTGCTGACTGCCTATGACAAGTTCGATTACGCGAAGGAGGCGATAGGCCTCGGCGTGATGGAATATTTGAATAAGCCGGTAAAACAGAAGGTTGTGGTGGAAGTGATCGCCAGGGCGATGGAGACTATCGACGCAAGGCGGAAGAAGCGCAAGGATGACCTGCAGATCAAGGAACGCATGGAGACCGTGATGCCCATCATCGAGAACGGCTTTATCTATTCCATCCTGCTGCAGGAGCGGTTTGAGGAGGACATTGAAAATTACAAGAACCTGCTGGGAATTACTGTGAACTGGGGCTATATGCTGGCGGTGGTGTTCGGGGACAGGCAGCAGGGGAACTATATGACCAATGCGGTGGGCACCAGCGTCAAGACGCAGATGGACCACTATCCGAAGGTGCGGGAGATCCTGAAAGACACTTTCCCGGAGGGGATCGTGGGCAATGTGAGCGCCAATAAGATTCCCGTCTTTATGCCGGCGAAAGAGCTGAAAATGCCCTACAACAAGAGGATAGAGATGATCGAGCAGTCCAGACAGGCGGTGCGGAGCATGAATAAAGCGACCGGGCTCTCCTTCCGGATCGGCATTGGGGGGGTTGTAAAACTGAAGGATACCCTGCAGTCCTACGACGGCGCGTTGAAGGCGCTGTATTCCACGAAGGGAAGCGTGGCGCATATGGATGATCTGCCGATCGCTGTGGAGTACGAGGAGAACTATCCGGTGGAGACGGAGGAAGCTATTTTTGAGAAGCTGCGGGACGGCAAGATCGAGGAATGTCTAGCACAGGCGGACAAGTTTTTTGACTGGATGGTGAGCCAGTACGGCGATGACGAGATGAGCATCAAGCTGAAGGTGCTGGAGTTTGTCATGACAGGCGAATCTATCATGTACCGGAACGGCGGGCATCTGTACCGCTTTGACAGCAGGAAGAATTATCTGCGGGAAGTGCTCGATATCAAAGGGTATGAGAGCCTGAAAAAGTGGTTTATGGAGAAGATGAGAAACGCCGCTGCGACGATGGTGAAGGGCGGCGAGGACCACACGAACGATTTGATCAGGCAGGCGCAGGAATATATCGACAGCCATTTCCACAAGGACATGTCTCTGGATGACATCTCCAGGGAACTGAATATCAGCCCCTATTATTTCAGCAAGCTTTTTAAGGAGGAGACCGGTGAGAACTTTGTGGAGTATGTGACGGGGCGGCGCATGGAGAGGGCAAAGCATCTGCTGAAAAATCCGGACAAGAGTATTAAGGAGATCTGCGCGGAGGTGGGGTATTCGGATCCGAATTATTTCAGCCGGATATTCAGGAAGTATCAGGGGGTTTCGCCTACGGAGTATAAAGAGAATGTGGGGGACTGATGGGAGTTGTTATGGGAAAGAAATGGAAGTGTTTAATAGTTACATTGCTGATACTGGTGCTGACAGCTGTGTCAGTGACGGGCTGCGGGCAGGCGGTGAGGGAGAGCGATGTGGAGGAGGAGGAGAGCGACGCGATCCAGATCGGGTTTTCGATGGACTCTTTTCTGATCGAGAGGTGGCAGAGGGACAGGGATCTTTTTGTGTCCAAGGCGCAGGAGTTGGGGGCGGAGGTGAATGTGCAGAATGCCAACGGGGAAGTGAGCAGGCAGATCTCCCAGATCGAGTATTTTATCGAGAAGAAGATGGATGTGATCGTCATTGTGGCGATAGACGGCGAGACGCTGACGGAAGTGGTGGAGAAAGCGAAGAAGGCGGGGATCAAAGTGATCGCCTATGACAGGTTGATCCTGAATGCGGATGTGGATCTTTATATCTCGTTTGACAATGAAAAGGTGGGGACGCTGATGGGAGAGTATCTCAGGAAAGCGCTCGGAGACGAAGGGACGATCATCTGTATCAACGGTTCGCCGGCGGACAATAATGTGACATTGGTGTCAGGCGGATTCAAAAAGGCGCTGGAAGGTTCCGATATCAGGATCGACAGGACAGGCTATGCGGACAACTGGCTGGCGGAGATAGGGTTTGAATTTGTCAGTGAGTATCTGTCGGAAGATAAAGTGCCGGATGCGATCATGTGCGGCAACGACGATATCGCAACGCAGGTCGTGAAGGCGCTGTCGGAGAACAGGCTGGCGGGGCAGGTGTATGTGACGGGACAGGATGCGGATCTGATCGCCTGCCAGAGGATCGTGGAAGGGACACAGCATATGACGGTCTATAAACCGTTGGAGTTGCTTGCCCAGAGCGCTGCGGAGATGGCGGTGGCTATGGCGAGGGGCGAAGTGCCAAAGACCGGGGCGACGATCAACAACGGAGCTTATGATGTGCCTTTTGAAAAGCTGGAGCCGGTGGCTGTGACGAAGGAAAATATGGATGAGGTGATCATCGGGAAATACCATCAGAAGAATGATGTGTATCTGAATGTACAGGAATAATTGACGCCTGCCGCTTTGCGGCGGACTTACAGCAGCATTTTTTTGCGGTTAGCACAATTTTGATGACAAAAAAATCCAGATTTGTGCATATTGACAAAAAAAGAACATGAAAAAGTGAAGAAACTGACAAGTTAATGCTAGTAAAGCTGTGCTAAAGTAAAAAATGTGGAGGGCAGTTTCGGATACGGAACGTCTTCTATATAAAAAAGAAAGGGAGGATATTAAAAAATGTCCAAAAAGTTACTTAGTGTTTTACTCAGCACAGCAATGGTAGCAGCTCTTCTTGTAGGATGCGGTAATTCTGCAGCAGAGACAGAAGCACCCGCAACAGAGGAAGCAGCTCCCGCAGAAGAGGCGGCACCTGCAGAAGAAGCAGAAGCACCTGCAGAGGAAGCGGCGCCCGCAGCGGCAGCAGGAACCAAAGTTGGCGTTTCCATGCCGACAAAGGATCTGCAGAGATGGAATCAGGACGGCGCGAACATGCAGTCCGAGCTGGAAGCAGCAGGTTACGAAGTTGACCTTCAGTACGCAAACAACGAGCCTCAGACTCAGGTTTCCCAGATCGAGAATATGATCTCCAACGGCGCAAACGTACTGGTTATCGCAGCGATCGAGGCATCTTCCTTAGGTGAAGCTCTGGATATGGCTAAAGCAGCTAATATTCCGGTTATCGCTTATGATCGTCTGATCATGAACTCTGACGCAGTTTCCTACTATGCTACATTCGATAACTACAAAGTAGGTGTGACGCAGGGTCAGTACATCGTTGATACGCTTGATCTTGACAATGCAGAAGGCCCGTTCAACCTTGAGATCACCGCAGGCGATCCGGGTGACAACAACGCTCCTTTCTTCTACAACGGTGCAATGGATACTCTGAAACCTTACATCGAGTCCGGCAAGCTGGTAGTAAAATCCGGCCAGACTGAATTCGAAGAAGTAGGTACACCTCAGTGGAAGACAGAGACGGCTCAGTCCAGAGCAGATAACATCATCAGCTCCTTCTACGCAGACGGCACAAACATTGACGTATGGCTTTGCTCCAACGACTCCACAGCACTCGGTGTTGAGACAGCTTTGGCAAACAGCTACAACGGTGAGTACCCGATCGTTACCGGTCAGGACTGCGATATCGAGAATACAAAGAACATGATCGCAGGCAAACAGTCCATGTCCGTATTCAAAGATACACGTACTCTGGCATCCCAGGTTGTTAAGATGGTTGGCCAGATCTTAAACGGCGAAGAAGTTGAAGTAAACGATACAGAGACATACGACAACGGAACAGGTGTTATCCCTTCATTCCTTTGCGAGCCTGTATTCGCAGATGCCAACAACTACAAAGAGCTGCTCATCGATTCCGGTTACTACACAGAGGATCAGCTTAAGTAAGAGAAAGCAGTTCTGTACAGAACAATATAAAGAACAACATACAGGCGGGTTGTCATACCCGCCTGTTCTAAAGTGAAGAGAGTGATCAATAATGATTGGAGGGAGTTATTTTGGCAAAAGTATTACTTGAGATGAAGAATATTACCAAAACTTTCCCCGGCGTCAAGGCCCTTGACAACGTAAATCTGAAGGTGGAAGAAGGCGAGATCCATGCTCTGGTAGGAGAAAACGGGGCGGGGAAATCTACCCTGATGAACGTTTTGAGCGGCATTTATCCTTATGGTACTTATGAGGGAGATATCATCTACAACGGTGAGATCTGCAAATTTAATAAGATCAAGGATTCTGAACAGAAGGGGATCGTCATTATCCATCAGGAACTTGCACTTGTTCCCTATATGTCCATAGGCGAGAATATGTTTCTGGGCAATGAACAGGGAAAGAAAGGTGCGATCGACTGGGATAAGACCTATGCGGAAGCGGATAAATATCTGAAAATGGTGGGGTTGTCCGAATCTTCCAAGGTGCTTGTAAAAGAGATCGGAACCGGTAAACAGCAGCTCGTGGAGATTGCGAAAGCTCTCGCAAAGAACGCGAAACTGCTGATCCTGGATGAGCCTACATCATCCCTGAATGAGACCGATTCCAAAGCCCTGCTGGACCTGATGCTGGAGTTCAAGAAGCAGGGTATGACAATGATCATTATATCTCATAAATTAAATGAGGTTGCCTATGTGTCGGATAAGATCACAGTTGTCCGCGACGGCTCCACGATCGAGACGATGGATAAGCATACCACGGAGATTTCAGAAGATAGAATCATCAAGGGAATGGTAGGCCGTGAGATCACGGACCGTTTCCCGAAACGCCACGATGTGAAGATCGGCGATGTCAATATGGAAGTGAAGAACTGGACCGTATATCATCCGCTCTATCCGGAGAGAAAAGTCGTGGATAACGTATCCTTCAATGTACATAAAGGAGAAGTGGTCGGCATTTACGGCCTGATGGGCGCAGGACGCACGGAGCTCGCCATGAGCATCTTCGGACAGTCCTACGGGACCGGCATCACCGGAACCCTCACGCTGAGCGGGAAGGAAGTCCATTTGAGGACGCCGCAGGAAGCGATCAAAAATAAACTGGCGTATGTGACCGAGGACAGAAAAGGAAACGGGCTCGTACTGTCCAACTCCATCAAGATCAATACCTCCCTCGCAAATCTGGACAGCATCAGCAATCATAAAGTGATCGACAAAGATAAAGAATATCAGGTTGCCGAGGAATACAGGGGAAAACTGAAGACAAAGTGTCCTACGGTGGAACAGAATGTGGGCAATCTTTCCGGCGGAAACCAGCAGAAAGTGCTGCTCGCGAAATGGATGTTCACCGATCCGGACGTGCTGATCCTCGATGAGCCCACAAGGGGTATCGATGTCGGTGCGAAATACGAGATATACTGTATCATCAACGATCTTGTGGCGGCGGGAAAATCCGTGGTCATGATCTCCTCCGAACTGCCGGAAGTGCTCGGCATGAGCGACAGGATCTATATCATGAACGCAGCGAAGATCGTCGGCGAACTGGAAGCCGGGGAGGCAACACAGGAACTGATCATGAGCAGTATCTTAAAATCGGGAGAGGGGGCGTAAAAGATGGAAAAAATAAAAATAGCTGATATTTTAAAGAAATATACCATGGTTATTGCCCTGATCCTGGTGATCATATTTTTCCAGATAGGGACGGAAGGAAAGATTCTGTTCGCACAGAATATCAATAACCTGATCTCCCAGAACGCCTACGTTTTTGTGCTGGCGACCGGCATGCTGCTGTGTATTCTGACAGGCGGCAACATCGACCTTTCGGTAGGGTCCGTTGTCTGCTTTGTGGGCGGCATCGGCGCAGTCATGATGGCGGGCGGGACAAATATGATCCTGGCAGTCATTGTGATGCTGGTCATCGGCCTGTTGGTAGGTATGTTCCAGGGATTCTGGATCGCCTATATCAAGGTGCCGCCGTTTATCGCGACACTGGCGGGCATGTATGCGTTCAGGGGATTGTCAAACGTTGTGCTGCAGGGATATGCGGTTTCTGTCACGGACACGGCTTTCCTGAACATTTTCGGCGGCGGTGCGGAGTGTTACATTCCGGATTTCTTCGGCGGCGAGAATATGAATATGACCTGTCTGATCACGGGCGTGCTGATCGCGGCGGTTTATATTCTGATCACATTGAAAAACAGGGTTTCCAGAAAGAAAAAGGGATATGAGACGGGCT
>ERZ808028.1830-NODE-1830-length-11640-cov-4.345845_pt1 | contig 11640 bp, 10 predicted proteins | sample MGYA00380184_ERZ808028 | MGnify/ENA primary metagenome ERZ808028 (study PRJEB31490, sample SAMN06133397) | mouse gut metagenome | isolation source: J8_1 | host: mice | place: China: Chengdu | collected 2015-05 ...
AATTACCGGAACGAACGCCGGGCATAAGCCTTTTGCACCCTTTCATGAAAAAATATCCAACTTAGTAAACTGCCGGTTTTACCATCAGCTTTTAGAACAAAGATTAAGGCAAGAATCCCCGCCGAAAAACCCGGCGGGGATGTTTTTTTCTTACAGCTTACCGCCAGAGGTAGCAATACCTTCGATGAACTGCTTCTGGAAAATCAAATACAGAACGATCATTGGGATACATGCTAACAAAGAAGCGGCCATCAACTGCGGATAGTTATTGGTATACTGTCCCTGCATCTTTGCCAATGCTGCGGAAAGCGGCATTACATTACGATTACAGATTAAAGGCCACATCAGGTCTTTATACGCAAATACTGCAGTAAAAATGCCCAGAGATACCATACCGGAACGGGTAAGCGGAGCCATGATAAACAGGAAGGTCTGACCGATATTGCAGCCGTCCAGTCTTGCTGCTTCTTCCAAATCTCTCGGAAGGCTCATGTAGGTCTGTCTTAACAGGAAGGTTCCGAATGCCGTTACCATACCTGGGAAAATCAAAGCAAAGATTGTGTCCAGAACGCCCAGACTGCTGACCATTAAGTACTGCGGGATAATAAAGATCTGTCCGGGAACCATCATCTGGAACATAACAAGAGAGAACATCAGGTTTCGTCCCGGAAACTCCAGACGGCCAAATGCATAGCCAGCCATGGTTGCCGTAAGTACGGCACAGACAACACGGCCTAAGATTAACAGGAGCGTATTGACATACAGTACCGGGAAATTCATGTTATTAATTACGGTAGCGAAATTGTCCGTCTTCCAGCTGCTTGGGAAAATAACAAAGGGATCAACGGAAGTCGATTCGGTAATGGTCTTAAATGCCGTCAATGCCATCCATACAAAGGGTACCAGCATGGTAATGGATACTAAAATCAACAGGATATGGATGCCTGCTGCGGTCATTCTCTGTTTTTGCTGCATACTTTCCATAATTTAAACCTCCTAATTGTAGTAAACGTGCTTCTGCGCCTGCATCTGGATTACTGTGATAATCATAATGATAATCAGCAGGAATACAACGATGGCAGATCCCATACCTTTATTGTTATTAACGAAAGATTCCTGATAGAATAAGTATACCAGGGACTGTGTCTTGTAGAGCGCCGGGTTATTCTTATCCATAACCATGAAGATTAAGTCGAATACCTGCAGGCCGCCGATAACTCTGGTGATTGCTACGAAGAAAATCGTGGGGGATAACAGCGGGATGGTGATGTTAAAGAACTGATAAATACCATTTGCGCCGTCAATACTGGATGCTTCATAATAATCCTTTGGAATGTCCTGCAAACCAGCCAGGAAAAGCACCATGTTATAACCTAAAATTGACCATACACCGATAACGGCTACCGCAAATACGGCAATACTTGGATTGGAAATCCAGTTGGTCTTGGTTCCGAGCATGTGGTTTAACAAACCAAATTCAGAGTTATACAACCATCTCCAAACCATAGCGATAGCTGCAGGAGCGGCTACCATCGGCAGGAAAAAGATGGTACGGTAAGCAGCGCGGCCGATCATCTTGCGGTTTAACAATACAGCCAGCACCAGGGCAATGGCAATCGAGAAGGGAACTTCTACAATCGCATATTTAAAGGTATTCAGCAAAGCCTGCCAAATTTCCGGGTCACCCAAAATCTTCTGATAGTTCGCCAGTCCGATAAAGGTATTTCCCTTACCGAAATCGCCCGTTTTATAAAAACTTTCAATGATGGTCTTAAAAATGGGATAGATATTCAGTACAATCAATCCAATCATGGTTGGCAAGATAAATGCCCAGCCCCAGATACATTCATTTTTCTGACGACTCGTCCATTTCATTTTTCCTTATCCCTCCTGCTCATTTAAGGCCGTTTACGGACTGCCTGCATCGTTCTTGGCCGACAGTCTGCAAACACCTGCTTCTTAATTTTATTTTCTTCCTTTTATCCGGTGCACTGTATCCTATGTATTTTTGTACTGTACACCGGTTAAATTCTACCATTGTCAACTGCTTCTGTGGGATTACTCAGCCGAAATCGCCTCGTTCATCTGCTGGGTTACCTGTGCACAGGCATCTGCCATCGGCATATTTCCGTTCCAGGCTTCCTTAAAGGTTTCACACATTGGGTTCCACCAGGTTAAGGTTGCTCTTGTGGACGGACGGAACACGATATTCTCACGCATATCCAGGAATGGCTGTAAGTCAAACTTATCGGTATTGTTCTTCCATTCATCCGATACGCCATCGTAAGCTGCCATGGTAACACCGAGCTGTGCTTGCTTTAACTGCATATCCTTGGTTCCAAACCACTCAACTAACTGCCAGGCTGCATCCGGGTTTTTGGTCTTGGCGCTAACTGCCCAGCCTAAACCATTGTACAGGGAAACTCTGTTTCCTGTTGTCGGGTCTTTAGGAAGAACGGCTACATCACAGTTTGCGGAAATGTATTCATGCTCTTTAAACTGAGGAACCATCCAAGAACCCTGGCTTAACATAGCAATCTTGCCGGAGCCTAATAATACGTCCGTACCGGTTTCAGCCATAACGGTTGCCGGAGGCATTACATTGTCAACTAACTTCTGCACGAATTCCATAGCTTTAATTGTATTCGGATCATCAAATCCAGATGCCTTCTTGTCGTCGGTCAGAACCTTTCCGCCCATGCTGTAGATAATATTCATCCAGCCGTCCTGCTCATTGGATGGGTTCATTGCCGTACCGTACTGGCTTCCGTCTTCCTTGGTCAGCTTTACTGCTGCATCATAGAAATCATCCCAGGTCCAGGAATCATCAGGATAAGAAAGGCCGGCTTCGTCAAACATGGTCTTGTTGTAGAACAGGGCAATCGTATCTACGTCCTTGGGAATTGCATAGGTTTTTCCGTTCCAGGAATACAGGTTCTTGATGTCCTCCGGGAATTTATCCATTTCCAGCTTCTCGCTGGAAGCGATACGGTCGGTTAAATCCATAAGAATATCGTTTTCCATGTATTTCTGAACTTCATTGGAATGCATCCAGAATACATCAGGCATATCGCCGCCGGAAGCACCCGCCTCCAAAAGTGTCCAATACTGATCCCATGTGATAACCTGAATCTCTGCCTTGTTTCCTGTAGCTGCTGTGTAGTCGGCAATAATCTGATCTAAGCCGGCCTTCTGTCCGTTATCCCAAATTGCTACGGTGATGGTGCCTCCCTTATCGCCGCCGGAAGATGCCCCCCCTGCTGCGTCACCGCCATCGGCACTTCCGCCGCCGGAGTTCCCGCCACCGCCGCCGCAGGCAGCTAACGACATAACCATGATTCCTGCTAATGCTGTTGATAAAAGTTTCTTTTTCATAAAACACCTCCGTTTTTTATTTGCAACATTATTCCTTTTGTTGACTTTTACTCCATGATTTTATGGAGTTTTTTAAAAAACCATGCACCCAAAACCACTTTATTTGTCATTTTCGTTGCATTTGATGGGTATATTATAAAAAATTTGCACAGTATCGTACATGGAATTATGTGATCGCTTTATGGAATTATGTGATTTGTTTAGAGAAGTTTTCACAATTTTATCCAATTCATTTATATTTTACATAGTTTCACCATAAAGTTTTCCCTTTTTTTACTAAATTTTAACTTTTCCTTCCATTGCAGACAAAAAACAGGAGATTGATAGAAAAAAACAAAGCAATATGCACAAACAAAAAATAGTCTTCTCTTTGTGCATATTGCTCTCTTGTTTTTATCTATTCTTTCCGTTCAAGATAACCCGGGCCAAAGTGCAGCCACTCGCCCATCTCTGCTTCCCATTCCTCCGCAGTTTCCCCGAATGCTTCCTCTTCCTCTGCTTCCGGAAAACGCTCGTTACCTTCCTTGTCGGTTTCTGTGTCCTCGTCCCATTCCTGATCCTCATTCACTTCCTCTTCTGACAGTTCTTTGGAATGTTTCTTTTTAGCCATTAACTCTTCCGGATTGACAACAATAAAATCAAAGGCCCCAGGTCCCCTGCTCAGGAGGCGGCGATGGGAAAATCCAAGAAACTGCGAGGCTAATACCGGTTTTTCCGGCTCCTTCCATTCCTTTTTCTCCACCTTTACCCGAATAATCTGTGTTGCCGTAAGGTTTCCTTCCTTCTGCTGTTCTTCTCCCGCTTTTTCCTCCCGGGTTTCTTCTCTGCCTGCTTCCTGGAGTTTAGCGGTTTCTTCCGGATTTTTGTTTATTTCCTGATTACTGGTTTCCTGATCATCGGTTTTCTGCTTGCTGGTTTCCTGATTATCGGTTTTATGGCTGTCCGGTTCCTGACCTTTTTCTATCCCTTCCGAATCTGCTGCGCTTTCCTGGTCTTTAGCGGCGTCTTCCGGGTTTTCTCCGGTTTCCGGGTTTTTAGCAGTTTCCTGGCTCTTAACCGTTTCCTCTGAATTTTCTACACTCTCCTGATGGTTTACTTCCTGACTGCCTGCTTCCTCCGAAACTTCTCTATCTTCCCGCTCATCCGTTTTCTGATTTTCAGCGGATTCCTCTGTATTTTCTCCGGCCTCCGGGCTTTTTGCGCTTTCCTGCTCGTTTTCTCCGGCCTCCGGGCTTTCTGTGCTTTCCTGCGTATTTTCCCCGGCCTCCGGGCTTTCTGTGCTTTCCTGCGTATTTTCTCCGGCTTCCGGGCTTTCTGTACTTTCCTGCGTATTTTCTCCGGCTTCCGGGCTTTCTGTGCTTTCCTGCGTATTTTCTCCGGCTTCCGGGCTTTCTGTGCTTTCCTGCGTATTTTCTCCGGCTTCCGGATTTTCGGGCGCTTTAACATCCCCGCTGCCGTCTTCCGGGCGAAGATTCTCCATCACACCCTCTTCTTGATTGGAAGAATCTCCGTTGAACAAATTACTGCCTACGACCAGATCTTCCTGCTCTTCCCTGTCCTTCACCGGCTGACTGTACTCGACCAATGGTATTCTCGGCGTTTCATCTGCTATGGTTTCTTCCGGATGCCCTTTTTCACTATCCGCTTTATCTTCCGGCGTAATTTCCGGTTCATCTTCTGCCATGTCTGCACTTTCAGTCGTTTCGCCAGATGTTGCTTCAGCCGTTTCCTTACCCGGATTCTCTGCCCCGACCGTAGATGATGTAGCTTCCCCTTTGGTGTTTTGTCCTTCCTCTTCAGCATCCTGTCCTTTGCTTACACGGTCTTCCGGATTTGCCTTATCTTTATCTGCATCTGCATCTTCCCGGTTCTGCTTATCTTTCCGGCTATCTTCTGCTTCGGTTTCCTTCTGCCCGGCAGGCTGTTTGGATTTTTCCCGGCTGTCCTTATCCTCATCCCCGGTTTGTTCCTTTGCCCCGTCTGCTTCTCCGGCTTCTAACCTGTCCTCTTCTTTTGTTAAAGAATGCTCTTCTTCCCGCCCGCTGCCGGACGTGTTTTCTCTTTCCTTTTGCGTTTCTTCATCTTCCCGAACGGATTTTGTATCCATTTCCACGCGGGAAGGCTTATCGCGCTTTGACTTTGAAGCACCGGCTGCCGGCTCTACCTGGATAACGTTCACCTGTTCGCTGACGGAATATTCATTTTCACTGATTTCCTGTGTAATGGACTCCATCGACTGATTCATCATCCATGTATAGGAAGCCTGAACATCCTGGCTTAAACTTTCATTTTCCTGAACAAGCTGCTCGATAAAACTGGCTTTTCCCACGGAAACCTGATAGGACTGCGCCAGTTCTTCAAGTTCCTTTGTCACCTGAATGGTCTGGTCATAGACCACGGCGCTTACCTGCTTTTGGGCAATGGAGTCCTCCACATTTGCTGCTGCCTCCGTCTTAACTTTTTCGGCTTTTTTCTTATTCTTGCCCGATACCGACACCAGAATGGCCTGTTCCTTCTGCCCTTCTTTTAAATACCCTTTTTCAACCAGAGAATCCACCACCTGACCCAGTGCAGATTCCAGGCTTTCTCCCTGAAGCTTTTTATCCAGTACAATTTCACCGTCCGGATTTAATGCTTCGGCTTTCAGCACCTTCTCTCTTCGGTTCAGCGAAATCCGAAGGCTTGGATTAACATCTATGCCTATGACAGAATCCACCTGCATATATTCATAGTGGTAAATCCCGCCCCCCGCCAGAAGACAGATACAGGCCGCCGCACAGCCCGCACGGCGCAGCCTTCGCTCCAGCCGCAAAACTTTAGAAACCTTCTGCGGCTTATCCTGAGGGACGCTTAAATCTAATTTTTCCCATACATTCGGAGTAGCAGCCGCTAACGCTGACTGCAGGTGCTGTTCAATTTCCTGCCTGGTAAAATTAAGTTTCTCGTCACTTTGCTCCACGCACCTCACTCCTCTCTTAAATATTGTTCCAGCTTTTTCATCGCCCGGTTATACTTGGATAATACCGTAGCCAGCGGCATCTTCATCACCTGGGCAATCTCTCTGTGTTTTAATCCGGAAGAATTCTTCAGCAGTACAATCTGCCGTTCTTCCTCTTTTAACTGCTCTAAGGCCGCCTTTAACACCAGTTTATCTGCTGCCTGCTCAATCTGCGGGCAGATCTCCCCCTGCTCTGTACCTTCCAGATCATCAAAGCCGATATCTGCCTGGTGCTTCTGTTCACGGAACTTCATATAACATAAATTCCGGGCAATGGTAAATATCCAGGCTAACGGCTTTCCCTGGGCCTGATACGAGGGGGCAGAAGTCCATACCTTCATATAAGTTTCCTGCATGATTTCTTCTGCATCCTGGGGATTTTTTACAACTGATAAGATAAAACCGTATACCGCTCGATCGGTATGCTGATATAGTTGCTGAAATGCTTCCTGGTTTCCTTCTGCCACCTGCTGCAGCAATGAATCCTCCACAAGGGAAGAATTCTCCGGTGATTCAGGAAAATGTAAGGCTCCCAATAATACCATGGAATGGAATTCCTTTCCTACTTAGTTAATGCAGCAGCCCCTGAACTTATTGCATGAACCGATAATTTTTTTATCCGGGCTTTTTGCACACTGACTGTTTTCTATTGTAACCACACCGTGACATCATTTCCTCCATAGAATACTCTACGGATACTAAGAAAAGCCCTTCTGGAGGCGCTGTAAATCCGGCGGCGCTTCGATCCTTTGCCGCAAGAATTTCTTTCACGCACACAGGGCTTTTTCGACCAAGCCCAACTTCCATCAGGGTTCCGGTCAAAATCCTGACCATATACTGGAGAAACCCATTTCCCGTATAGACAAACGTAAAACGTCCGTTCTGTTCCCGGATGCAAATATTCTCCAGCGTGCGGATTGTCGATTTTTTCATCTTTTTATTGCCGCAGAAACTCTTAAAATCATGGGTTCCCGTTAAATACCGCGATGCCTGTTCCATCGCTTCTCTGTCAAGAGGAAAAGGGAAACCATAGACATATTTTCTCTCAAATACATCTTTTTTACTCCCGGTATCCACATGATAGGCATAGGTTTTGCGAATCGCCGAAAGACGGGCATGAAAGCTGTCTGTTACTGTTTCTGCACACAGCACACGGATATCCTCCGGCAGATAATGATTAAGATAGGTTAAAAGTTCTTCTTTCTTAAAAAATCCGGGAAGCTTAACACTGGCTGTCTGCCCTAAGGCATGTACCCCCGCATCTGTTCTTCCTGAACCATGGACTTCCACCGGAGTTTGAACAAATTCCGTCAATACAGATTCTAGCTTTCCCTGGATCGTCCTGCTGCTTTGTTTTTGTTTCTGCCATCCGTCATACCTTGTCCCGTCATACTGAAGGGTCAAAAGATAATTGGTCATCTGCGCCAAGGCTTTCCTCCTGCTGTTTTCTCTCTGCGGCGAAGGCGAAACAATCCGGACCGTTTTTTAAGCAAAACAGCCGCTGCCTTACGAAATAAAATCCCGCAGACGGCTCCGCTGACATCCAGCCACACATCGGAAATCTGTCCCGCTCTCCCATCAACAAACAATTGTATCGTTTCGTCCAAAAATGGTACAGCCAGCACGGCAAACATCAGGGGAAAAATTTTTTCCAGGCGGTTTTGCCTAAATCCTCCCCGCTTCCGGCCAAAATCCTGCCAAAGTCCGTAAAAATTTTGTATCAGCAGCACACCGAAGATAAAATACTCCGTAAAATGTGCACCCTTGCGGACAATGTATCCCGTAAGCCAGCTTCCTTTACTTCCGAACACCCCCAGAAGCTTCAAAAGACAGTCCATCACCCAACCGCTCTCTTTACTGGAAAGTTCTGCCGGGGTCAGGGAATGTCCGAAAATCAGTGCTATCCACAGCACAAGCAACAGCAGCCACAACCGTGACATTTCCAGTTTAAATCCTCTCTGGTTTCTCTGCTTTTTCATTCTGTAATCCTCTTATTTCTATTTCAGATTTTCATTATAGTACAAACACAGACAGAATACAAGGCAGAAATATAGTGTATTACCAATCTCTATTTTTTATACCCGAGATATAGGGATTGTGATTTCCTGGTTTTCCCTGTTATGCTTTATGTACTTAAATACACGGACAAAAAATCCGGTCATTCTTGCGCGGGGAATCGGGCGGCTTAAATACGAAAGAAAGGAGGCAGTACTTCTACTTATGATAACTTATGAACCGTTTTTCAAGACCTTAAAAGAAAAAAGAATTACGACCTACTGCCTCATTAATACTTACGGATTTTCTAAAGGAACTTTAGACAGCCTGCGGCAGGGACGGAATATTACTATACACACCTTAGACTACCTCTGTCAGCTGTTAGACTGCCGTCCAGAAGATATCATCCGCTACACTCCCGATGACACAAAACATTTTCCGGAACAATATTAAACGGTATACTTTTTTCGGATGGTTAAGCTGCCGACCACATAGTTTTGCAGCAGCCAATCCGAAACCGTATACCGTTTTTTCAGGCTGATTTTTATTTAATTTTTTCAGTCTTTTAACAGTTCTTCTGCCAATTGCTCCATCTGCCGGATATTCTCCTCGTTCATTGCAGATTTTATCGTAATGCTGTTCTCGCAGAAAGAAAGATTTTTCATTTTTTCCAAAATCCCCTTCATTGTCTTTAAGGCAAGAGGAGCCCAGGAACCATTTTCCATAAGAGCAACCTTGCGGTTCTGAAGCGCCTTAGCACTTAAATGATGGAGGAAATCTTCCATAGGCGGGAAAACACCGCCGTCATAGGTTGAAGCTGCCAGAACCAGCTTACTGTAGCGAAAAGCTGCTTCTACAGCCCTGGATAAGTCTGTGCGGGTTAAATCAATAAATTCGACATTTGCCCCCCTGGCCTTTAAAAGTTCCTCCAGCTTCTCTGCCGCTTTCTTTGTATGGCCGTGAATGGAAGCGCAGGCAATAAGGATTCCCTCTTCTTCCGGGCGGTAGCTGCTCCAGATAGCATATTTTTCAAGGTAATATCCCAAATTTTCCTTTAACACCGGGCCGTGAAGCGGACAGATAACAGCAATATCCAGGGCGGATGCCTTTTTCAGCAGGGCCTGTACAGGTGCGCCGTATTTTCCCACAATATTACAATAATAACGGCGTGCATCTTTTATCCATTCTCCCTCTTCAGGCGATATGCCGAATGTGCCAAAACCGTCTGCAGAAAAGAGAACTTTTTCACTTTCCTCATAAGTCACCATAACTTCCGGCCAGTGCACCATGGGTGCCATAAAAAATTTCAGAACATGGCTTCCCAGTTCTAAAGAATCTCCTTCTTTAACAACTACTTTCCGATTCTCCAGGTTATCAATTGTAAAAAACTGTTCCAGCATCTGGAATGTCTTACTGTTGCCCACCAGCTTCATCTGCGGATAAGCTTCCGTCAGAACCTGAATACTTCCGCCATGATCCGGTTCCATATGGGAAATCACCAGATAATCCGGTGTTTTCGTTCCAAGAACAGCTTTTACCTTCTCCAGCCATTCCCCGGCAGCCCTGTGATCCACGGTGTCCATAATCACCGTCTGCTCGTCCATAATAACGTAAGAATTATACGTAACGCCATCCGGTATAGGATATTGCCCTTCAAACAAATCCAATGTGGTATCTTTTACTCCTGCATAATAAATCGTATCCGTAATTTTCCTTTCCATGTTCAGATGCTCCTTTCACCTTCTGTTTCAAAAATACATTACTGTTCACATGTTCACAGCAACGGGTGCACAGACCTATGTGAACAGCAACAAAAATACAATATCAACAATATCAACAATGTAAAAGAAAAAAACCCTTGATTTCTCAAAGGTTTTTATGCCGGCGACCGGAGGCGAACCGGTGCCTAAGATTTTCATAAAATCCCACAAAACCAATGAAACACTGATAGTTACAGGGTTTTAAAGTATTTTTATTATTTTTCGACTGCACACAAATGCAGGAAATTGACTGTTAGAGTATAGCACATGCAACACAAAAATGCAACACAAAATACCAAACATTATAAAACTTACGATTTAAGGTTTATGAAAAGGACGGTTCATTTCCTGCCAGGGAAACCGTTCTTTTAAATTTTGACTGGAGGTGATAAAGATGTACATTACCGCGCAAACCATCATATCCGCTGTAGCGCTGGCCAGCGCAGTTGGAGCAATAGTTGGTGGCCTGTTTGCCATTTACCGCTGGTACCAGCGCCAAAACAAACAAGATGAGGACATAAAGGCCATGAAGGAAGAAATGTGCCTTTTAACCTATGGTGTTCTGGCTTGTCTTAAGGGGCTTAAAGAGCAGGGATGCAATGGCCCAGTAACAGAAGCAGTTGCTAAGATTGAAAAACATGTGAACCAGGAAGCGCATAAGTAAAATTATAGAATGAAAACCGGAAAAGCCAGAAGAAAGTGAGGAAAAGAAAATGATAACCGGGCGGTTACGATCGAGTGTGCCAGTGATAAAACTCATCCATATGCAGTTAATGATAAGGTATACCATATGCAGTTAATGATAAGGTATATTCGTCTTTAATTGCTTTGTGTACAGATATTTGCAAGCGGAACAATATCAGGGCTTTCCAATCTCTTATGGATATTAAATTAAGTCGAATAACCCAGGTGCTTATTCAGGAGGCAATTAACATGGAATCCATAAAACACAGCCCTAAAACAGTACGTAACACGCACGGCCTTATATCCGCTGTATTAAGCCAATATCGCCCGGATTTACGCCTTACTACTGCTCTGCCAAAGAAAGTACGACCAGACCTCTATATCCCGTCAGATGCCGAAATAAAGCGCCTGATTGAATATGCGTCTGGAACAGAAATGGAATTGCCTGTACTGCTGGCAGCATTTGGCCCGATGCGAAGAGGGGAAATTTCGGCGTTGACCACGGACAACATATCCGGAAACCGGGTGCATGTGTGCAAGAACATGGTTTTAAACGGAAATCGGCAATGGATTATTAAGCATCCAAAATCTTACGCAGGGGACAGATTTATAGATTATCCGGATTTTGCAGCAGAAAAGCGGCAGGGGATTACCGGGAATATAACTGCCTTAAATCCCAACATGATAACAGATAGATTCTTGAACGTTTTAAAAATGGCTGACCTGCCACACTTCCGGTTCCATGACCTGCGTTATCCAAACTTAAATAAAATCCAAACCTTTCAGAAAAAAGACGTAAACCGCAACAAATACCGTCTGAAAAAGTTT
>ERZ808028.1832-NODE-1832-length-11630-cov-6.980351_pt1 | contig 11630 bp, 13 predicted proteins | sample MGYA00380184_ERZ808028 | MGnify/ENA primary metagenome ERZ808028 (study PRJEB31490, sample SAMN06133397) | mouse gut metagenome | isolation source: J8_1 | host: mice | place: China: Chengdu | collected 2015-05 ...
GGATTTTTTTATAAATTTTATTGGCATGTATACTTCTTTTATTATTTCCAATAAAAAGGTAATATAATATGAATTGAAGTTTGGAGAGAAAAAACATGAGAAAAGTTAGTTTATTTATTGCGATGAGCCTTGATGGATATATTGCAGATAATAAGGGTGGTGTTGACTGGCTGGAGGGGCAAGGTGACAATAATGAGAATATGGATTCTTATTCTGAGTTTGTAAAGAATATTGATACGGTTGTAATGGGTTGGAATACGTATTATCAAGTGGCTACTGAATTGTCTCCTAAAGAGTGGGTATATAGTGATTTTACAACTTATGTAATTACGCATAACAAGCATACTTCCTCTGAAAAAATTCGATTTACAAGTACAAATCCTGTTGACTTGATAAAAAGTTTAAAAAAAGAATATAGTATTAGTGCAACTTTGTCTAGTATTAGTAAAAATTTCAAAAAAAATTTCAAAAGAAGTTTTTACCGCAAGATGGGCGGAGTAAAAATGTCTTTAGTGAGAGATAATGAAAATTAATATTTTTAAAGTGATAAATTTTATGTTGAAAGATATTAAGATTTTACAAGAAAACAATATTATAAATTTAAAGAGGCAATTTTCCTATGGAAAAATCCAACGACATGAAAGAAATGATTCTTAAAGAAATCCAGTCCATTCCATCCTTGGAAGAGCGTGTAATCTTTAAGAACTTAATGGAAGAAGTATTTTTAGAACTATATGAAACAAATGAACAAATGTATGCCGAACTGGAAAAACGGGTACAGGATGAGTTGGCTTATGATGTCAATCGTTACCGGATTAGAACAGGTGTTATCGAAAAACAGTTTTTTGATGCATCTCATCATTTAATGTTTCCCATGGAAGAATCGGATGTTCAGAAAAAATCCTATAGCGTAAGCGATATTATTCAAACATTAGAAGAAAATGGCGAGTTTGTGTTAATGAAGGTGCTGCTCCACTGTGATTACCAGCAGCTTCAAAAGATATGGAACAGCGAATTGAAATTTGATTCTATCCTGCAAACGGACAAGCCCGATAAAAGCTGGAAGGTCACGGTAAAACTGCGTCAAAACATGGACTATTTAAAGAAAATCGGGCAGCTCTATCACCTGTTCATTAAAAATGGAATTCCATGGCAGACCGTTAATGCGCCCTACCTTTATAAGATGGCAGATATCGTTTTAACTGATTTACCAGAAGATATTCCCAAAACAGCAGTTGTCCAAAAAGCAGAGATTCAATTCCGGGAATACCAGCCCTTGATAGGCTACAACATCATACCCATTTGGAACATCCGCAAATTACATCTGGAGAGTGTGGGATTTCCTATTCCCTGTGAAGATCATAAAAATTTTGAACACAATATTTCGATACAAAAATACGGAAATGAGCACGCATACCTGGCAGAAGATGATTTAGATATTCAAAGTATCAGTCAGAGAAAGGACAGGCTGCTAATCACCAGCAAGGCCAGTGAAGCTAAAAAGTGGAACATCTATATGATACGAAATATCGAAGACAGTAAAATAGACCATTACCTCTATCCGCTGATGGAAAATGAACGAAAAGAAACCTTTATCGAAAAATTCCAGCGGAAATGGGAACAACGGGTAAAAACCAAGGCAGAACTTTCACGGTTTATTCGCGGATTTGGCATGGAGAACTATGTTATCTACCAGGACTGTACGATTGCTTCCCAGTTTGAAAAGGAAAAAGAAACCTATTCGATGAATCCTTTTATTGAAGATGAAATGAGAGATTACCAGGCACAGAAGAAACTGATTCTTTACTTTACCCCTGGGCCAGAGGAAAACTGGCTGCAGCGCGATATTGCCAGCTTCCTTGTATCGGAAGTACAGCGTCTATATCCAGAGTATGAATGTGGAGGAATAATGCGATGAGGGAACTGTGGGAAATTGTCCTGGAAGCGAAAAAAGAGCAGATTCCCCTAAAAGACCTGCGTTTTGTCCATGAGGGAAAGGGAAGTGCTTACATGGAACTTTCTCTTCCCTTTATGAACCAGGAAGAACTGCAGGGGGAAAAGGTGATAGGAGTGAACACCTATTGTCGGTTTTACTCCATTTTCAAACATATGTATCAGCCAGACCAAAAAGAATTTCCTTACCTGCGCAATAGTCTGACCAATTTGATTTTACATCTACTGGCAGAAAATGATGCCCGAAGAGGAATGACCAAAGAAGAGTATTATAAAAAGCTGCTTATCCGGGATATTCAAAGTGGCGTGTTTGGGAAGGAAGCCATTCAGGTGTTTGCCCATATGGAAAAGGAAGAGCAGGATAAACTAATGAGCGGATGGCTTAGAAGCTATCGGACAGGAAGTTCCCTGGCGATTTTTATCGATATGGTTCACAGCCTGATTGATAACAGCATTGTCTATCATAATAATGATTTTCCTGAAGAACTTTTAGTTTATACAAGCAGCAAAACGACCGACGAATTGGAACAGCGTCTGCAGTTTTTAATCGAATTATTTTTAGATATACAATATCGGGTGGAAATTTATTATGAATATCATTTTGGGATTATAGGAATGGAAGATACGATGCAGATTGATGAGATTGCTCTATATTAAGGAGAAGCTATGTTTAAAAATGTCTATCCATTGTTTGAACGAAAACGACTGTTAAAAAAAGAAATGTTAGAAAATATCCGGGATTTTCCAAGAGATATCGTTGATATCTTTTTCCAGGATTATTCTGATGGGATTTTAGCAGGCTGCGATATAAAGGTAAAAGAATCATATCTGTTTATCGGTGCAGGAATACTCTATCGCAAAGGTATTCCCTATGTAATGAATGAACCCTATAAGCTGCCTTATCAGGCGACCGGGAAAACGCAATATATTAAAGTTCGCTTTTTAGATGAAATTGAGGGTACAGAGCAAAAGGAAGGGTTAACACAAATTTATATTAATGATATCCCCGCTCAAGATAAAGATGAACTGGAATTAGGGCGCTTTAAATTACAGGAGGGAGCGAGGCTGCGCGATCAGTATACCGATTTTTTTGACTATGCTACGGAATTTGATACACTGATAAAGCTTTATGCTCCCTATGCCTCACCGAAACAAAGTACCCTGTGCCCGGAAATCATAAAAGGATATGCAGAAAGCCTTATGCCCTATAACCTACAAAATCCCTGGGATTATGTGTTTTGTTTCACCTGTATGCAGGAAGAAGGAGCAATTACATATTCAGCAATAAAATCGTATTTGGATGTCCGTTTGCAGCAAAAACAGGAAAACTATTCGACAAAAGAAATCTACGATGCACTTGCTCAGCTTCTTTGTGAAGCAGGAGGAAAAGCAAAAGAACCGCACCCGATGGCAGAAAAGAATAAAAAAGTGTTATTATTTTAAAGCCTGCGATGATAAAACAATATCAAAAATAAATGGAACTGGTATTACTATACAGAAAAGGTTTACCTTTTGTAGGAGGAGCAATGGGAGAAAGTACAATTCTCAAAGTGACAGTAAATCAAGAAGAAGTGATATTTCTGGAAACCACGATGACGCTGGAGAAAAAGGCCGGGGAGCATACGGTTGCATTTTTTACAGGAATATTGGAACCAGGGAAAGATGGGCAGGAGAACTGTATTGTGCCTGAAGTCGAAATTGAGATTTTTGATAAGGGAATAGAAGAAGTTTTATTTCGGGGAATGGTTAAAACGGTAGAAATTGGAATTGAAACGGCTGATGCCGACCCGCTCAAACGTGTGGAACTGGAACTGGTATCGGGAACCTATCGTTTGGATCGGAAGAAGCGGGACAGGGCGTTTCAGAATACAGCCATGAATTATCAGGCAGCCGCAGAACTTATTCTTAAAAATTATAAGGGTGCAGCACTTCTGATGAAACAGGGAATGGGTGCCTTTCCTTTGGGACAATTTATCATTCAATACCAGGAAACCGATTGGATGTTTTTAAAACGGCTTATGTCAAGGTTAAACCAGCCAGTGATTCCGGATAATACTTCAGCCAAGCCGCAGATCTATGTTGGTGTTATTGGAACTGGAGAACTCTATGAAATTCAGCCAGAAGAAGAAAATCAGGTACAGGAGCAATATTACATTGAACGAGAAGATGAGGGCGGCCATCTGGAATACTTATGGACAACAGAAAAAAGCGGCTTAAAAACCAGAAGTGTGGGTGATGCAGTTCTCTATCGAGGCATTACCTATTACATAAAAGAGGTCAGGATTCAAGTGCAAAATTCTTCTATCCGTCATCAGTATCGATTTTGCAGAGAAAGCGGATTTCGCGTTAATACAATGCATAATCCCTATATAACCGGTCTTTCTCTTCCTGGAACAGTAGAAAAAGTATCGGGTGATCAGGTTCAGGTTAAACTGGATATTGATGCTGTGGAAGAACATAATTGTTGGTATACCTATTCTACATTTTACTCCACATTTTATTGTATGCCGGAGATTGGAGATCGCGTCCATCTGTATATCCCCGGCATGAGAGAGGAACAGGCATTTATATTAAATTCTATCCGTGATAAAGTGAGCGGGCGGGAATCCGGCGGAGGAAGTTTCCAGGCAGGAAGTGCTTCGGCGGGAAATGAAAGCGAACAACAGGAAAAGCATGAAACGAACAAAAGCGAAACCAATATTTTTTCCTGGCTGAGTCAATTGTCCCAAATGCCTTCCGGGTCATTGGTTGCTGTCGGTCTTGGAACATCCGAAATTCCAGAGGAAACACAAGAACAGGAGATACAAAAGCAAGAGATAAACACACAAAAAAATGCAAAGAAAGGTACACCGGTACAGGCTTCTTATTCGGACAATGGAACCCAGTCCCAGGCCCCGGAGTTTGACTTCCAAAATCTATATAATAATGAGGACATCAAAGTTTTATCAACCAGAGATAAAAAAATGATTATTTTAGATGACAGGAACGGGAGCGTATCTATCCGTTACAGCAATGGAACCTATATTGTATTAAAGGGAGATGGAATCCAAATTAATTCTTCCGGTTATCTGCATTTGCGTGCAAATGGAAATATCAGTCTGACGGCAGATGGCTCGATGTCCATTAAGGCAGATGAACAAATGATGCTGGGCTGTAAGGAAAGCAGCTTTTTGCTGATACCAGATGGAATTGCCATCCATGGAACGGATATAAAAATCAACGAATAGTGAGGAAATCCTATGGTTACAACAGGGGCAGCGCCTATGGCTGCAGTTATGAAAGAAGAACTGAAAAATCACCCGGAAAGAGCGGTGCAAATGGGGCTGACGGGATCGGCTTTATCTATGCTTTCAACCCCTTTGTCCCAGCTGGCAGCAGCAGGACTGCAAAATAAAAAGGCGATGCAGGGGATGGTTCAGAGTCAGTATTTTTCAACAATAGAGAGTGCCGTAAGTGCGCAAAGAAGCTGGGAGCAGATGAGGGATAGCAATGGAAATGAATAAGGCTATGAAAATGTTTGTAAAAAATGAGGTGGCTCTTGCATCTGCAAAATGGATACATCAGGCAATGTCCGTTCTTCAGATTGAAAATAAGGAAAAAACCATGAATCATTTTTTAGACGAGTTGAAAGATAGTATTGCAGATGAAAGGGTGAACTATGTTCAAATTGTACTTTTAAGGTATAAAACACTACAGAAAAAATCTTTTTATCAGATGCAAACCTTTGGCCCTGCCTTTTATCTTGCTTCTCCACTGTCCGAAAAGGAATTGAAATGGGATTGGCTGTATGAGCCATATTATGCCTTCTGCGAAGAAATAAAAGCTTCCAGTAAAAAATATGTTATGCAGATTTCCGCAGAAAACCTGGCGCAGCTTTGTTTATTGGAACTGGAAGAAACAAAAGAAATTATCCGGCACTTATTCCGGGAATCACTTTTTCCTATTTTAACAGGGGAAGTATTTCAGCAGGCAGTAAAACAGCGAGAGATTTCTATTCACCTGAGCGATTATAGGGGAGAATATGAACCCCTGCTGGTTTTAAATAACCAGACAAAAGAAACAGGAGAGTGGCTTAATGGAATATTTCAAAATCATGCAGGAAACAAACCATAAGAAATGTGCTCCGACCTGTATTTCCAACCATTTCACAGATATGGGGAGAAGAAAAGCCATTACTGGTTCATGGAAAGGTGGAAAAACCAGAGAAAGAGATTTGTTTTTTACCCTTTTATCAGGCAAATATTTTATCAGGGGCCTTTTTGATCGCAAAGAAAATGGGAGAAATATGGAAAACTTACCAACAAGGGGGAAGATATCGGCCCTGTGTGCTGGGGCATGTAGAAACCAGAAAACTGGAACCCTATTATTTTATGTATCCCAGGCTGCTTAATGTATTACATAAAGATACGGTGTATTTAAAAGATGGGGAGATTGAGCAAATATGCCTGTGCAAAGATCTTATCAAAGTGCATAAGGTTTTTGGGGTGAAAGGGAAATATCGAACCGACATGATTGTGTCAGGTGATGTACTTGAACAGATGCTTCAAAGAGGAATGGTTGGATTTCAGATGGTTTCTGTCAGCGTAAAGGAGGGGACACCTTGGCAAAAAAATACGTAGTGGAGAATGCAAAGCTTCATTGTCAATATGGGGAACAAAGCTGGCTTCTTGTGCCGGAAAATCGTCATATAGGGATTGGCGGCAAGATGATGGCGAATGAAACAGATTACAAAAAAACATGTTGCGGAAGTTTTGGAACATGTCATAGTCCCTACGTTTCCCCGGATGTAACACAAAAAATGCATGATATTCTACTTGATAATAAATTAACAAGTCTTCAGCAATTTTCAGCAATGGAGGTTTTTCCCTGCCAATATGAACCTGGTCCTCAGTGGATGGAAACAAAGGAGGATGTTTATATTGCTGGTTATCGGGCTTTGATGGAAGACAGCTGGACATTTTGCACTTTTGGGCTTGGAATGGTTACGCTGTTAAATTCGGGACAAAGTGAAAACCCGGCAGAGGCACTGGCAGAATGTTTAAAGCAGCTGGAAACGGTGGTTGATACCTATATAAAAGAAAATGGACTTTCTGAGAAAAGCAAAAATGATTTGCTCAATAGTGTGCTGCTCTGGAATGGCTATGGTTCTATTCCATGGGAAACAAAAGTCAGTCAGGAATTGTGGGATTTTGGAGTATATATGGAAAAAAATCATCCCTATCTTTCTAATTATTTTGAACGGGGCGTTTATTTATTTGATGAGCAGACTGGCGCGAATATTGATGTCAGCTATATGGCTGGACTTTCTATGGTAATCACTGATCCGCCGGAAGGCTGCTGGAAACTTTTGACCGAAGAGGTATCTGCGGATGAAGCGATGTATAATGGCTATCTGGAAGCCAGCCGCCAGGAGTCGTCAGAAAATGCGTTGGAAGCCATGCAGAAGTTTCTGGATTACTATGCCAGCCCGGAATATAACGGAAGTGGACGATATACGGATTATCTGGAAATGCCGGAAAACTACAGGAGCATCTACGAGGAAATGTACAGACAGGGAAGTTCCATGGATAGAAGTTATTATGAACCTGGGGTTCCGTTAGATGCTTATGGTGACCCAGAGGAGATTATGAAAAAACAGGAAAAACTGCTTCATTGGCCAGAATGGAGCCAGGAGGAAAAGGATCTGCTCATTCTTCAAAGTTATCTGTCGGATTACGTGGGAGAAGAGGAAGCAGATGCCTTTGTCCGAAAAGTATGTGAAAGTGCCGGAAGGGAGAAAGGTTCATGGAAGGAATAGGACAGGGGGAATTAAAGATTTCCGGGATTCCCTGTATAGGGCCGCCATTTTTCCTGTGGATTAACCAGGGTTTCAATCGTCATGGACAGATGAAGGTTGGCGTATGGGTTTCGGATGAAGAAGAAAAAGTACTCCAAGTCGGTGTACCTGTTATTCTGGAACACATAAAAGAAGGCGCTGCTCCCGTTTTTTGCGGTGTAGTGAAAAAGAGTATAGCAGGAAAAGAGAAGGGACAAAGCTGCCTTTACATTGAGGCCGAAACTGCAAGCAGCCTCCTGGACCAGAAAAAAAGAAACCGACTGGGAATTGATGAAAAGGGCGGTATCTATCCTTGAAAACAGTATTCTTCCAGAGTGCCGCTTTTTGGGAAATGGATTTTATATCGGTCTGCCGGATGGTCAAAGGGAAAGCGAATTGGAATCCGACCATTATTCTATAAAGCAGTATATACCCGGAAGTGTTCTAAACGACGGAACCCTGTGCACAGGTTCGGAGTATGTAATAAAGGACTGCCTTCAGACATTATACCCAGGAGAACGTGTAAGATTCAGAGGGCAATTTCTGGCAGTGGCTGAGAAGGAAAGCCGACTGGAGGGAGGTTTGTTAAAAAATACCTATATCCTGCGGAGAGAGGATGCCTTTCAGGCTGCCCGGATCTATAATTACCAACAGATTGGAGCCTCTATCGTGGGGACAGTAACCGAAAGCAGTCCGGATAAATCCCGGTTAAACCTTAATACAGATGGTGATGGAGAAACCACAGACAGCTGGCATAGCCGACCGATTTTCTACAGCGGCGGAGGAGCAGGCTACAGCGGTCGCCCGGAAGTTGGGGATACAATGTATCTGTATTTTCCCAGTGAGAATGAAGAATCCCGTTCAGTTATCGCCGGAGGTGGGGCAGGTTATAAAACACTCCATAGCATTACCCAGCAGGTTATGAATGATACAGCGACAGAGGAAGAAGAAGCAAAAAAGAGCCAGCCGCTTCCTATGGGTGTGGAAAATCGGGAAATGCAGGAAAATCAGGAAATGCCAGAAACGGTACAGAGCATGACTGCAGCTTCTCAACAACCGGCTACCGGAAAAACCAAAACAGCCAGTGCTTCCAATATGCCCGGCTATAAAAACTGGAGTACACCAAAGAAACAGGGTGTATCATTAAATCCAGGAGGAATACGCTTACAGACCGGAAGCAAAACAGCGATAGGGATGGGAAATGGCGGAATCAGTCTGACCAGTAAGGGAGATGCTGCCTTAAAGGGAAAGAATGGAATTGAGGTTGAGATGCTCTGTGGGAAGCAGGTCATCCTGAAAGCAAACGAATATATCTATATCCAGTGTGGAATGAGTGCCGCAGCGTTGCTGCCGGAAGAAATCCACATCAAAGGAACTAAAGTACAGTTTGACAGCCCCTTAAATGAACAGGAAGAAACCGTATTTGGTGACAATGCATTAAAAGAACTAAAAGCAATGTACTTTGAAGCAAAATGGGGAAGCCCCATGCAGCTGTTCATGCCCGATGGAACCCCGATTGGTCGGGAATATGGCCTGGAAGAAAACGAGCCGCTAAAAAAGTATTTCCTTGACCATGTTCTTGGTACAGAAGGGTATGAAGAATATTTGAGTACTCCAGAACTGCAGCAGTTGTATGATGAAGGTGTACTTGATGATGAAGGGGAAAAACTATATAATGATCATCTGTACAGTAAATGGCTGACAGAAACCTACGGGAAGACAGAGTGGCAGAAATTTAAGGACTGGGTGACGACAAAGGAGGGGATGCATACAAGTCTTGATGTCATTGGTATACTTTTGGAACCAGCAGATGCGTTAAATGCAGTTTTTTATCTGATGGAAAAGGACTGGGGGAATGCAGCACTGTCTGGGATTAGTATGCTTCCCTTTATGGGGGAGCAGTTTGGAAAAGCAGGAAAGGGAACCAAAAAGTACCTGCTGAAAGCAGCCGATGCGACGAAGCTGAACCGGAATGAAAAATTTGTAAAGATGCTGGATAACCTGGATATCTTTATTAAGGCCCGAAAGGCAGATATTGAGGATATAAGACGATGGATGAGAAGCCTGGAAAATCTGGCAGATGGAGGGGATTATGTAATCGAATATGTAACCCCAGATGGATTGATTTATAAGGTACGTATGAATGATGATTTCAGGGTTAATATCAATCTGATGGATGAGGCAGGGGATACGCTGCAGGATTCGTTGAGGGTAGGAAAACGAGTTGATGATGGAGGAGTAGCTGAGGAGTTTATAAAAGGTGGAAATAGCTTAAAAAAGGTTAAAAACAATAAAGAAGCAAATAAAGTTGCTAAAAAGTTTGGTTATAGTGGTGCAGAAGAATTAAAACAAGATTTTGTATTTAAAGATGGGGCAAAATTTAATATGATGATTGATACTGAAAGCGGGGAGATTGTACTAGTATCAATTAAAGATAGTAGAATACAAGTACACACGGGATTATTTAAATGACGGGAGGCGGATATGTTGACACCTAAAGTGAAAGTTAGTTTTTACATGTCAGGAGATGATGTGGATTTAGACGTTTTAACTGAGCAGATAGGTATAAAACCAACAAAAGTACGTAAAAAATCAGAATGGCCACAAGTTTCTATATCTATGGGGATGGCAAAGGACTCCTGGTTATTGGAAACGGAAAAAGAAGAATGTATAGCAGTTTCAACTTTGTTTGATAAATTGCAAAAAATACTTTTTCCTAAAACAGATATTATTACAGCATTGAGTAAAAAATATGCCTTAGAATTATCAGTTACGATTGTTGTTGAAATGGAGGTTGGGAGTGGTCCAGAGTTAGTATTAACAAAAGAGAATATAGCGTTTTTAGCTTTAGTAAATGCAGAAGTTGGTTTTGATTTATATATTGATAATTAAAGAAATAAGTTTATTGAACTATTTGTTCTTCTAGAAATTGATAAGCAAAAGGGTATATTTATTTCAGAAAATGTGTAAAAGCATCAGAAGAGGGAAAGGTTCATGGAAGGAATAAAGATACCTATTAAAAAATTGAAAGAAAGTAAATAAAATTTGAATTAAAAAATACAAATGATTAGAGTATCTTGTGTTGGAAACTTCCTGAAATTAAAATTAGAATACAGATTATTATAAGGAGTAGTTATTGGTTGGTCAGCGACGGATGCGGGGCAAGAGCAGCTTATCACTATGACAGCCAGGGAAATAAGACGGAAGAAACCTTTAAAATCAGTGACGAAGTCGATCGGGTTATCCATTACCATTATGATGCGGTTGGAAACCTGACCGAGAAAAGGGAGGGGATAGAAGAGCGGTTTTTAAAGCCCGCTGGACAGAAACGAAAAGTATGGGCAAAGACCTGTTACCGCTATGATAAAAACGGTAACTGTGTGGAAAGCATCAGCCCTAAAGGCTATCGCAGAACCTGGGAATATGATGCCTTAGATCAGGTGATTGGCGAAGAAGAACAGGATGCAGAAAATGAAATCCATCGAAAGTTTGGTTATTCCTACGATCAGGATGGAACGATTGTCTGCCGGATGGATAGAAGTTTGCCAAAAGAAACCAGCCGAAGCTTTACCTATGACAGCAAAGGACGATTAACCCATTTCATGGATGAGTGCGGGGCAATAACCCGGCTGTTTTACGATGCAAATGACAGGATTATCAAGTTGGTTCAGCCTGAACAGTATAATCCTGCCCGGGACGATGGAAATGGGATAAGCTACGTGTACGACTGCCATGATCACGTTATCCAGGTCATTGGCCCGGATGGGGAACTTCTTCAGGAAAACACCTATAACCTGTCTGGAGCAGTAGAAACAGCAGAAACTGGCGGAAAGATATTTGAACGCTATGAGTATGACTTAAC
>ERZ808028.1834-NODE-1834-length-11626-cov-23.178284_pt1 | contig 11626 bp, 10 predicted proteins | sample MGYA00380184_ERZ808028 | MGnify/ENA primary metagenome ERZ808028 (study PRJEB31490, sample SAMN06133397) | mouse gut metagenome | isolation source: J8_1 | host: mice | place: China: Chengdu | collected 2015-05 ...
GCTATAGGGGACTGTGGCTTGACTGGTTTTGCCCGTGATTTTGATTCTCTTGGACTTCAACGGATTCTTGGCAATCAAGCCATCCTCCACGGCGGCATCAAGTATCTGATTCAACACCATGTGAACCGAGGGGTGGCAAACACGGTACGGCAAAAGGATATCAGCGGCAGAGGATGAAGCCCCCTGCCGCTGATGTCCTTTTGCTTAGGGACGGTGTAAAAGCAGTATGACAGCGGTATCGCTGGCCGCTGTCATGCCAGGGGATTTTGCCCTGTACCCGGCCGCTTCCCATGTTGGCCTGATTGTGGGCCGAAACGAGGCGGGCAAGCTGCTGGTCTGCCACTGTTCCTACGGCATGAACAATGTGTTGGTAACGGAATTTTCCGCCTCCGGCTTCACCGTTGTGGGCAGGCAAGCCCCTGTGCCCAGATAACTTACCTCACTTTGAGGTAAGAAAAGGCCGCACGTTCTGGTGAGCGGCGGCAAGGTCCTGATCCAGACCCCGGTGTATTCCGAATTCTACGACGTGGTGGAGGCCTGGGGCCATACGGTGGTGGAGAACAAGCTGGTGGAGTCCGATGGACGCTGGCACATCGACTTTGACGATTTCGCCGTCAAAGCCAAGGAGTGCGACGTGTTCCTGCTCTGCAATCCCCACAATCCCCTGGGCATCGTCTGGGAGCCCGAGGAGTTGAGGAAGATGGCGGAGATCTGTATGGAAAACGGTACCCTGTTGGTATCCGACGAGATCCACTCCGACCTGATCTTCCACGGCAAGCGCCACACTCCAACCGCCTCCCTCTCTCCGGAGATCGCCGCCAACGTCATCACTTGCATCTCCGCCACTAAGACCTTCAATCTGGCGGGGCTCCAGGCCAGCACCACCATTTTCCCCAACGCCGAAATGAAAGCGGTCTACGACGGCTTCTGGGGCGGCATGGACATCCACCGCAACAACGCCTTCAGCTCCGTGGCCATGGAGGCCGCCTACCGGGAGGGCGAGGAGTGGCTGGAGCAGCTTCTCCCCTACCTCAGCGCCAACTTCGACTATGTCCGGGACTTCTGCGCGGCCAACATCCCCCAGATCAAGCCCAATTGCCCCGACGCCACCTATCTGATGTGGCTGGACTGCCGGGAGCTGTGCATGAGCAACGAAGAGCTCCGGGACTTCTTCATCCACAGGGCAAAGTTGGGCCTGAACGAAGGGTATACCTTCGGCCGCAGCCTCAGCGGCTATATGCGGCTCAACGCCGCCTGCCCCCGGGCCACGCTGGAGGAGGCTATGGCCCGGCTCAAGTCCGCAATCGACACGCTGTGACGCCACCATAAAAAGAAAGGGAGACATCACGATGCAGAAAAAATCCTTCTGGGAACAGTATAAGATGCCCATTTTGCTCCTGGGCGGCATCGCCATCGGTGCGCTCATCGGCATCATCGCCCCCGATTTCGGCACCAAGCTCAAGTCCCAGGGCGATATTTTCCTGAACCTGATGTTCACCATCGTCGTGCCGTTGGTCTTTGCCTCCATCGCCTCTGCTGTGGGAGCCATGGCCAATATGAAGCGGCTGGGTAAGATTTTAGGCAGTACCCTGCTGACCTTCCTGGTCACCGGCGCCTTTGCCGGGGCCTGCGTGCTCATCTGGGTTAACCTGTTCAACCCCGCCGCCGGGGCCAGCATCCAGATGGGCGAGGCCGAGATGGGCCAGATGCAGAGTGCCGGGGACATGATCGTGGGCGCGCTGACGGTGGGCGATTTCAGCCAGCTGCTGTCCAAATCCAATATGCTGTCCCTCATCATTTTCTCCATGATCTTCGGCTTCTGCGTGTCCAGCATCAGCCGTGAAGGCGAGGAAAATATCATGTGCAAGTGGCTGGCCGGCCTCAATGATGTCATCATGAAGTTCGTGGGCGTCATCATGAAGGTGGCCCCCATCGGCCTGGGCGCATACTTCGCCAATCTCATCGCCGTGTACGGCCCGGAGCTCATCGGCGACTACGGCCGCTCCATGGTGGTGTACTATCCGCTGTGCCTGCTGTATGTGGTCATTTTCTTCCCGCTGTATGCCCTGTTCGCCGCCGGAAAGACCGGCCTGAAGCGGATGCTGAAGTACATCCTGGCCCCCGCCGTCACCGCTTTCGCTACCCAGAGCTCCGCAGCCACCCTCCCCGTCAGCAAGGAGGCCTGCCAGAACATCGGCGTGCCGGAGGACGTCAGCGACCTGGTTTTGCCCATGGGCTGCACCATGCACATGGACGGCTCGGTCCTCAGCTCCATCGTCAAGATCGCGTTCCTCTTCAGCGTGTTCGGGATGCCCTTCCAGGGCGTGGACACTTACGCCATGGCCAGCGCCGTGTCCATCCTCAGCGCCTTCGTACTGTCCGGCGCTCCCGGCGGCGGGCTGGTGGGTGAGATGCTGATTGTCAGTATGTTCGGCTTCCCGCCTGAGGCGTTCCCCCTCATCGCCACCCTGGGCTTCCTGTTTGACCCCGCCGCCACCTGCCTCAACGCCGCGGGCGACACCATCGCCTCCATGATGGTTACCCGTATGGTGGAGGGCAGGGACTGGCTGGATAAAAAGGCCGCCGCGGGCGAGCTGATCGACGCCTGATCCGAATTTCAAGAAAGGAGTTTTCACGATGCAAGTAATCGAGACAAAGAACGCGCCCGGGGCGATCGGCCCCTATTCCCAGGGGTTTGAAGCCAACGGCTTCGTCATCACCTCCGGCCAGATCCCGGTGGATCCCGCCACCGGCGCGGTACCCGAGGGCATTGCTGCCCAGACCCAGCAGAGCTGTAAAAACGTGGGTGCCATCCTGCAAGCCGCGGGCACCGACTTCGATCGGGTTCTCAAAACCACCTGCTTCCTGGCGGACATGGGGGACTTCGCCGCGTTCAACCAGGTCTACGCCAAATACTTCGCGTCCAAGCCCGCCCGCTCCTGCGTGGCGGTGAAGGACCTGCCCAAGGGCGTGCTGTGTGAGATCGAGGCCATCGCGGTCAAATAATCAAATCATTTTAGAAAAGGAGCCATCACTATGAAAATCACTGTCATCGGCAGCCATCTCTGCCCCGATACCCTGTATGCGCTGAACCAGCTCACCGCCGCCGGAGTAGAGGCCAGCTTCCAGGATATCCTGTCCTGCCACGCCGCTCTCCAGACCTATCTGAACGTCCGGGAGACCAGCGAGCTGTATGCGGACATCCGCGGCACCCAGCGCCTGGGCGTGCCCTGCTTTGTCCGGGAGGACGGCAGCATGAGCCTGTCGCTGGACGAGGTTCTGGCCTGACATCCTACGGCCCCGGACGGTTCTTGACCGACCGGGGCCATTTTTGGAAGGGAGCGCGCATCATGCAGGAATTGACGCAGCTGATCTGGGAGGATATGCGCCCAGCCCTGGGTGTGACGGAGCCGGGGGCCATTGCCTTTGCGGCGGCCACGGCCAGGGCCCGCAGTGCCGGGGAACCTCAGGAGATCCGTCTGCGGCTGAACAGCGGCCTGTTCAAAAACGCTTTTACCTGCGGCATTCCGGGCAGCGGTCAGGTGGGGGCCGCCCACGCCGCCGCCCTGGGGGCGGTGGGAGGCGACCCGGCCAAGGGTCTGGAATGTCTGGACGGCGTTACCCCCAGGCAGGCCAAACAGGCGAAAGAGTTGGTGGCCGCCGGAAAGGTTCAGGTGGAGCTGAGCGGGATCGACAGCCGCATCTTCATTGAGGCCACTGTGGTCACGGAAATGGGCAGCGCCTGTGTGACCATACGGGATTCCCATACCAACATCGTATCCATTTGCGAAAACGGGTGCGTCGTGTTTGAAACGCCTGCTCAGACTCAGGACGGAGAGGAAGTCCCGCCGCTTATCCACTGCTATACTCTGGCCCAGCTTCACCACTATGCCCTTCATGTGCCTGTGGATGAGCTGTCCTTTATCCGCCGGGCTTTTGATCTGAATATGGCTTTGTGCCGGGCGGGGCTGGCCAGCGCGAGGACCACCTTCGGCCCCTGGCTGCTCCAGGCCAACGGCGGACAGCTCATCTCCAGCGACGAGCGGAAGACCGCCTCCCTGCTGTGCAACGCCGCCATCGAGGCCCGGGTGCTGGGTCTGCCGGAGCCGGCCATGAGCATCACCGGCTCCGGGGCCCACGGCATCATCGCCACCATGCCGCTGTACGCCGCCTGCCGGGTGAACGGGTATTCCGAGGAGGCGCTGCTGCGGGCCACGGCGCTGAGCTGCCTGGTGTGTATGTACATCAAGGAGCATTCCGGCAGGCTGTCCGCCTTCTGCGGCTGCGCCATCGCAGCCGGGACCGGCATGGCCTGCGGCCTGGTGCTCCTCCGGGGCGGCTCCACGGAGATGATGGCCCATGCCATCAACAATCTGGCCGGGAGCATCACCGGCATGATCTGCGACGGCGGAAACCAGGGCTGCGCCATGAAGGGCGTGGTGGCGGTGGACGCGGCGTGGAATGCCGTTGACATGGCCATGGAAAACGTCTATATTCATAGTATACACGGCATCAATGCGCCTACTCCAGAGGAGACCATGCGCAATATGGGCCGAATCGCCTCCCCCGGCATGACTGCCGCCGAGAAAACCATCGTGGACATCCTGGCCGAAAAGCGGCCCTCAAAAGGAGAATGAATTCCATGGAAAAGAACAGCCCTGTTTATCAGGCTTACGTACAGATCCTGAAGGAAGAGCTGATCCCCGCCATGGGCTGCACCGAGCCCATCGCTATCGCCTACGCCGCCGCCAAGGCCCGGGAGGTGCTGGGGCAGGAGCCGGACTGGGTGAAAATCGGCGTCAGCAACAACATCATTAAAAACGTGAAAAGCGTCATCGTCCCCAACACCGGAGGTATGAAGGGCATCGAGGCCGCCGCCGCGGCGGGCATCGTGGCGGGTAAGGCGGAACGGAAGCTGGAGGTGATCTCCCAGGTCAGTGCCGGGGAAAAGCAGGCCATGCGGGCGTTTTTGGAATCCGTGCCCGTCACTGTGGAGGCCGTTGACAATGGGATCATTTTTGACATCATCGTGTCGCTCCACTGGGGCGGCGACTGCGCTGCGGTGCGCATCAGCCATTACCACACCAACATTGCCTACATTCGGAAAAACGACCAGGTTCTGTTGGACAACACCGACCAGGAGGCCCCCGTGGGCTGTGACGTGGAAAGCTCCGGCGAACAGGGCCTGACCGACAAGAGCCTGCTCACCGTGGCGGATATTTTCGACTTTGCCTCCACCTGCGATCTGGCTGACATCCGAGGCCCGCTGGACACCCAGATCAAATACAACACCGCCATCTCTCAGGAGGGGCTGAACGGCGAGTACGGCGCCAACATCGGCGCCACCATGCTGAAATTCTACGGCGGCGATGTACGCAACCGGGCCGCGGCCAAGGCGGCGGCCGGCTCCGACGCCCGGATGAGCGGCTGCGAGCTGCCCGTGGTCATCAACTCCGGCAGCGGGAACCAGGGCATCACGGTCTCCATCCCGGTGATTGAATATGCGAAGGAACTGGGTGCGCCTCAGGAGACATTGTACCGGGCGCTGGCGCTGTCCAACCTGATCGCCATTCATGAAAAGACCGGCATTGGCCGGCTGTCCGCCTACTGCGGCGCGGTGAGCGCGGGCTGCGCAGCGGGCTGCGGCATCGCCTACCTCCAGGGTGCGGACTGCAATGCCATCTCCCACACCCTGGTCAACGCCCTGGCCATCGTCTCCGGCATCATCTGCGACGGGGCCAAGCCCAGCTGCGCGGCTAAGATCGCCTCCAGCGTGGAGGCGGGTATTCTCGGCTACCATATGTACCTCAACGGCCAGCAGTTCCGCTCTGGCGACGGTATCATTACCAAGGGCGTGGAGGCCACCATCCGCAACGTGGGCCGTCTGGGCCGGGAGGGGATGCGGGAGACCGACAAAGAAATTGTCAAAATTATGATGGATTGACCGGAAAGGATGGACACCGCTATGGAGATCCGAACCGCTGTTCCCGAAGACCTGCCCGCAATCATTCAAATTGAGTCGGCCTGTTTCCCCGCAGCAGAGGCCGCCAGCGCCGCCAGCCTCTCGGCCCGCGTGGCCGCCTATCCCGACCACTTCTGGGTGCTGCTGGACGGCGGCGCCATGGTGGGCTTTGTCAACGGTATGGTGACGGACGAGCTGGACCTGCGGGACGAGATGTATGAGGACGCTTCCCTGCACGATGAGGGCGGCGCGTGGCAGATGATCTTCGGCGTGGACACCATTCCGGCCTACCGCCGCCAGGGCTGCGCCGGGCGGCTCCTGCGCCATGTAGTTGGAGCGGCCAAAGCGCAGGGCCGCCGGGGCGTGGTGCTGACGTGCAAGGAAGCCCTTGTGCACTACTACGCCAAATTTGGCTTTGTGGACGAGGGCATTTCCCGGTCCACCCATGGAGATGTGGTCTGGCGTCAGATGCGAGTTACATTTTAACCCGGCTTGCGCGGCCCTCTGATCCCGCGGGCAAAATGTTGAACCGAAGGATCAGGGCTGCGCACATACAGGGAGCGGCTGCACAAAGCCCTTGTGACAATATCACGGAACTTGCGGAAAATTCGGAGTATTATAAAACCATCAAATAAGAAAAGGTGGAACGCTGACATGAAAGTAGTTATAATCGGCGGAGTGGCGGGAGGCGCCACGGCGGCGGCCCGGCTGCGCCGGCTGGACGAACAGGCGGAGATCGTGGTTTTTGAGAGGTCAGGGTATGTCTCCTACGCCAACTGCGGCCTGCCCTACTATATTGGCGGGGTCATTGAGGCCCCCGAGGCTCTCACCCTCCAGACGCCGGAGAGCTTCTTCGCCCGCTTCCAGGTGGATATGCGGGTGCGGCACGAGGTCACCGCCATCCACCCGGATAAAAAGACCGTCTCTGTCAAAAATCTGGGCACCGGCGAGAGCTTTGAGGAGAGCTATGACAAGCTCATCCTCTCCCCCGGTGCCAAGCCCACTCGGCCGCCCCTCCCTGGGCTGGAGCTGGAACAGCTTTTCACCCTGCGGACGGTGGAGGACACCTTCCGCCTCAAGGCGCACATCGACGCCAGCCGCCCCAAGTCCGCAGTGCTGGTGGGGGGTGGCTTCATCGGGGTGGAGCTGGCGGAAAACCTGCGGGAGCTGGGGCTGGAGGTCACCATCGTGGAGCAGCTCAGCCAGCTCATGGGGCCCTTTGACCCGGACATGGCGTCCTTCCTCCACGGCGAGGTACGGCGGCACGGCATCCGGCTGGCCCTGGGCCGCACGGTGGAGGGCTTTGCGGCGCGGGATGGCGGCGTGGACGTGCTGCTGAAGGACGCGCCTCCCCTCCACGCCGATATGGTGGCGCTGGCCATCGGTGTCACCCCGGACACCGCCCTGGCCAAAGCGGCGGGGCTGGAGCTGGGGCCCAGGGGCAGCATCGTGGTCAACGACCGGATGGAGACCTCCGTCCCAGACATCTACGCCGTGGGGGATGCGGTGCAGGTGAAGCACGCGGTCACTGGGCAGAATACGCTGATCTCCCTGGCGGGGCCCGCCAACAAGCAGGGCCGTATCGCGGCGGATAACATCTGCGGCGGGGACAGCCGGTATTTAGGCAGCCAGGGCAGCTCGGTCATCAAGGTATTCGACCTGACGGCGGCCGCTACCGGCGTCAACGAGACCAGCGCCAGAAAGGCGGGGCTGGATGTGGATACGGTGGTACTGTCCCCCATGAGCCACGCGGGCTACTATCCCGGCGGGCGGGTGATGACCATAAAGGTGGTCTTTGAAAAGGAGACCTACCGCCTGTTAGGGGCACAGATCGTGGGCTATGACGGGGTGGATAAACGGATCGACGTGCTGGCGACGGCCATTCACGCCGGGCTGACGGCCATCCAGCTGAAAGAACTTGACCTGGCCTACGCGCCGCCCTACTCCTCCGCCAAGGACCCGGTGAATATGGCGGGCTTCATGGTGGAAAACCTGGCAAAAGGGATCGTGAGGCAATTCCGCGTGGAGGATGTGAAGGACCTGCCCCGGGACGGCGGCGCGACGCTGCTGGACGTGCGCACCCGCCAGGAGTACGGCATGGGGCACGCGGAGGGGTTCCAAAATATCCCCGTGGACGAACTGCGGGACCGGCTGGATCAGATCGAGCCCGGCAAACCGGTCTATGTGATGTGCCAGAGCGGTCTGCGCAGCTACATCGCCTGCCGCCTCCTGGCCGGGCACGGGTATGAGGCATATAATTTTTCAGGCGGCTTCCGGTTCTACGACGCGGTGACGAACGACCGCCGCTTGATTGAGCAGGCCACGGCTTGCGGTATGGATCAGTTTTGACGGTGTAGTTCCCTGGTCATCTGTGAGCGAAAGCGGGCAGTCCAGGTGGAGCGCTTCTCCTCTGACGTGCGCTCCGCGTTTGCGTCTTGACCCACACGGGGAAATGTCGGGAAAGAGTTAGAAAGCACCGGGCAGGAAGCCAAAACTTCCTGCCCGGTGCTTTTGATGGTTTTTTGGGGGGTCGCTTAGCACATTGTTCTGCCGCAAGAACAAACTTGTGAGCGTCAGCTTTCTATCTCCCGCAGGCGCTCCACAATGGTGCGGCGGTTAACGGAACGATACACCAGCAGAGGAATCAGAATTCCTAGAATCAGAAATAGTGGTATGACCGCCAAAACCGGCAGGACGGTAAATTGATAGGTGAAAAACCAAAAGACAGAGCAGAGTGATCCCACCAGCGGTCCCAGCGCGGCGCTCAGGACCAGGGAGAGGGCGGCGGATAGCATTGTGTAGTACAGCCCCTCGTACACCAGCATGGTGTTCATCTGCTTTCCTGTCATGCCCACAGATTGGAGCATTGCCAGCTCCCGTTTCCGGGCCAGTATACCCGTCAGCACGGCGTTGATGAAGTTGAGCACGCCCACCATACCGATAATCCCCGACAGCGCGCCGCCCATGGTCAGGAACATATTCCGAAAGCCCTCGAACTCGGCTGTTTTGCTTTGCTTGCTCTCGTAGTCATAGGTGGGCTGGACGGACCCTGTGTATTCCTTCAGAAAATCCTCCATAGCGGCGTTGGACTCCTCGGCGGTGTTGAACGCGTAAATCATCACGGAGCTGGTGCCGGTATCCTGCTGGAACAGCTCCGCACCCATCGCCAGTTTGCTGGCCCCAAGGGTGGCGTAGCGGTAGCTGAGGGCGCTGGGGATGGAGATTCGGGCGCAGACGGTGTACTCTTTTTCCTCATAGACCTTGGCCCGGGGAGCATAGTTCGCTTCACCCCGCGCCCAGCGGGCTTCTATCTCCTCTGCGGAGAGTTCCTCCCCGGTGTCCATATCAACATTCACCCACTCCTTTACGTAGCGCAGGGTCACGGTATCCCCTACTTGGAAGCAGTTTCCATTCTCAGCAATCACCCCATGTTCATCTGCGGAATAGACGGCGGCGATGGCGTTCTGGCCGGGGTCGGACAAAGGCGTGATATCCCCGTCCAGCACAGTTATCTCGCTGAGAATGAAGTCCTCCAGGCCATAGAGCTGGGCAAAGCCTACGATGGTGCCCTCGTCCGTATGCTCTTGGGAGGCGATGATGTTGTCCAGCGTCTCCTCGGAATAGTGCCTGCTGTAGTCCTGCCGGAGGTACTCCTCCGGCAGAAGGGCCTGGATAGACTCCTCCTGACCATAGACCCGGCCTCCCTCGGTGATACTGGCCTGGGCGCTGACCTGGGCAATGACCTCCTCCGGAAGCGCCTGGTCCGCCGAGCGGAAGTTGGCGCCGGGCTGAAAGTAGTCGGCGTGGCCCAGGACAAAGTCGGTAACTACTTGACCGGAGAGATATTTCTCCATATCGAAGCCGTGGGCAAACGTATACACCATATTCATCAGCACCACCGCCAGCGTTAAAGAGATGATGGTGACTACCGTTTTACCTTTGCTCCGGCCCAGGTTAGCCCAGGCCATTTTCGGCAGGGACGCGCCGGAGGTGCCAGCCCTGACCGCCCGTTTGACGCTTTTCTTCCCGGATGGCTGTCCGCCCTCGGTATAGCGTACCGCCTCCACGGGGGAAACCTTGGCGGCGATCCGTCCGGGCCGCGCGCAGGAGAGGGACACCGTCAGCAGGGAAAACGCCGCCGCGCCGATAAAAATCCAGGGGTTGAAGGAAACAAAGGCGTTCTGATAGCTGAGCTGGGCCATGATGACCGGGGTCAGCTTGTTGCCGGTCACGAAGCCAAGGAGCAGGCCGGCAGGGACGCCCGCCAGACTGAGCAGGAGCGCCTGCTGGCGGATCACGCGCTTGAGCTGTTTTCCAGTGGTACCAATCGTTTTCAGCAGGCCGTAAAACCGGATGTCGTTGGTGACGGAGATCTGGAACACGTTGTAGATGATGAGATACCCGGTAAAGATGATGAGCAGGAGGATCGCCGCAATGGCGGCAGCCGTCATGGGATCAAAATTCCCGGAGAGCCGCTCCCCGGTGTAACCCCAGTTCACGCCGATGTCCAGATAGTTCTCCGCCCCTGGCTCGGTGTGCTGATAGCCGTAATTTCCCAGCACCGCGCCCAGGTTTTCCCTAATGCCTGCCGCGCTCTGAAACATCACATCCAGGTTCCATGCGCCCGTCATGGAGTTCAGCTCCCCATTGGACAGGGTGCAGATCTCCTCGGCGGCGGACCGGGGCAGAAGCACGTTGTTGGCGAGCATGGCGCTGTCGTACTCCCACCAGCCGGAGAGGGTGAAGGTCCTCTCGATTGTGCGGGGCTGGGTGGTTCCATCGTCCAGCGTAATGGCTATGGTAAATTGTGCGCCCACCCTGGGCTCAATGCCCAGCAGGGCCAGGACGTGGGTATCCGTCGCGGCCTCGTCGGTGCCCTCCCGGGGGAGCGCGCCCTCCACAGGGGTGCAGAAGTAGTGGGACGCGCCGTTGGGTTCCATGTAGCTGACCTCCACATGGGACTTGTTGAAGGGCGGGTCGTGGGGCATTCCCACAAAAAGGCGGCACCAGGAATCTTGAATCAGAGGGTCCCGGCGGAGCTGCTCCGCCTGCTCCCAGGTGATGTCCTTGAAGGAGCCGTGGGCGTCGCTGCCGGCTCGGCGGAAGTTCTCCTGCTGGTAGGAGTAGTTGATGGACGCGGCGATGGTAAACAGGGAGGTGAACAGCACCGTGGTCAGGGCGATGGCCAGCGCCGCGACGGTGTTCCGGGCCCGGGCCGCTTTCATGGAACGAAAACCAAGCCGCCGGACACAGCTTCCGTTGGATACTTTTATCACAGCGATCACCCCCGCGTCACGATGCGGCCATCCTCAATGCGGATAATGCGGTCGGCCATCTGGGCGATCTCCTCGTTGTGGGTAATCATCACAATGGTCTGGGCAAACTGCTGGCTGGTGACCTTCAGCAAACTCATAACATCCTGGCTGGTGCGGCTGTCCAGATTCCCGGTTGGCTCGTCCGCCAGGATGATCGCCGGCTTCGCCGCCAGCGCCCGGGCGATGGCCACCCGCTGCTGCTGGCCGCCGGAGAGGTTGTTGGGCAGGTTTTGCAGCTTGGATTCCAGGCCCAGGGTCTCAATAATCTGGTTCATGTATGCCTTGTCCGGCTGTCCGCCGTCCAGCTGGATGGGCAGGACGATGTTTTCATAGACATTCAGCACCGGAA